>Ga0209992_10001391_pt1 | contig 25820 bp, 19 predicted proteins | sample 2SBtaG_2_FD_182564 | JGI IMG/M metagenome (GOLD analysis project Ga0209992, IMG submission 182564) | Deep subsurface microbial communities from Kolumbo volcano to uncover new lineages of life (NeLLi) - 2SBTROV12_ACTIVE470 metaG (SPAdes)... | ecosystem: Environmental > Aquatic > Marine >... | reverse complement strand
CGGAGACTGGAGGGCAGCTGAATCTCTCGGCGCTCCAGGCGAAGTTCGAGCAGCCTGAGAAGGGCGTCGGCCTCCGGAGCTTGCCCTCCAAGGGCACGTCACGGTGAGCGCCGAGTGGAACCTGCTGTGCCCTGCGCCAATCCTCCGCAGAACAATAATCCCGCCGAGATGGGCTGATACCCCGAAGAGGCAAGGTAGATCTCCGAACCGCCAGAAACGACCCCCGAAAGGCCACAGTCGCCTGTCCCTCCACCGGCGAGGTCGTCCCTGTTTTTCATGAGGGGGGTCTGAAGCGAGTGTGGAGGCCCTGCCGACCCTGTTTGAGCGAAACGCCCCCCTCATGAAAAACAGGGACGACCGGAACCCTCGCCAGGACAGCGACCTGTAGCGCTGCCATCAATTGCGGTAGGCGAGCTTGGCTGGCCACCAGCCGCTGCGACGTGAGCGTAGGTCTGGCGCCGGAAAGGGCGGGGGGAAGTCGGCGGTGACGCCCGACCGTCCCTTGTTGTTCTGCCCGTGAAAGCAGCCCCCCTTCGAGTCGAGGTGGAACTGCAGATCGCCCGTGACGCCGAAATCGATGGGCCAGGCCCTGAGGATGAAGCCGTAGCGAGGACCATGGCCCAGGCTCAGGGGCTGGGTCGTCTGGGCCAGGCCATACACGTAGACCTCGTCGTGAGCGAAGGCCATGCCAGTCGTGGACAGCTCGTGGAGCAGGGTCAGAGATGAGAGCTCTGGTGCCTTGATCAGCTGCGCCAGGTCTGCGGGCTCTCCGCCACGCACCCGGGCCTTTGCCAGCTCGTGGATCAGCTCGCTGCGCTGCAGGGCCAGCGCCTCTCCATCAAGGAGCCGCTGGGCTCGCCAGGAGCTACGCTGGTGCAGGGCGAAGCAGAGCAAGACAAGGAAGACGACGAGGACGTAGCCGAGTTTACGCATGGACCGGGGTTTGGGGTTGAGCGAGCAGCAGCACTGTACCGGTCGCCTGCTGCGATTACCGCCGCCGCCCAGACGACCGTTCTATGACGGCGGAAAGTAGCGCATGAGCCAGCGACTCACGGCGAACAGGGCCAGGATGCCGCTGGCCACCAGGGGCTGGCCGAGGCCCGCTGCAAGGCCTCCATGAAGCAGGTGCAGGCCGGAGAGGGCTGTGCCGGTGACCGCAGGAGCAGGCAGGCTTCGCGAAGCCATGTGCAGGCGTGCCATGGCCCAGAGCAGCACGAGGGGGCCAGCCCAATCGGGTCCTTCAAGTTGGAGGGTCATCAGCCACCCGGCGAGGCCCGCCAACACCAGCTGGGCGAGGCCCAGTCCCAGGGTTGAGCTTGGGCCCGGGCCGGACTCGTCGTCGGTGGAGGCGTGCAGTGAGGCGCCGGTGATGTACAGGCCGTAGGCAGCGCAGCCCACGGCGGCCGCTCCCTCGGGCCAGTGCCCCGAAGCCGCCATGACGCCCAGGCCCATGCTGGTGGCGCGGAGGGTTCCCAAGGCCAGGCAACCCAGAAGACGTTGAGCCTTGAGTCCATAGTGATAGGCAGCGGTGAGCACGATGATCACCAGCACCCCGGGCCAAAGTGCGGGGCGAAGAGCTGCCAGGGCCAGAGCGGTCAGGGTCAGCATGCAGAAACAGGCGCTGACGAAGGCCGGGCTCAGGTCACCCCGGGGCAGGGGGCGGTCGGGCTTGCGCAGGCGATCGTCTTGCTGATCGGCCAGGGCGTTCTGGGCCATGCCCGCCGCCAGCAGGGTGCAGCCCGCCAACCCGGCGATGGCCAGGTCAGGCATGTGCAGGGACCACTGCTTCTGGGCTGCCCAGCGAGCCAGGGTCCAGCCCGCCAGGGAGTCGGCGAGAGGCGAGAGCAGCAAGGGCCCTCTCAGCACGGCGATCAGCGCCCGGGCGCGGCGGGCGACCATGATCAGAACTTCATGAAGTCGTTGTAGGTCACGTAGACCATCAGGGCCAGGAGCGCCACCATGCCGGCAAACTGCGCGTTCTGCATGAAGCGGTCCGACAGGCGGCTGCCCTTCACCTTCTCGAAGAGCAGGAACAGGATCTGCCCGCCGTCGAGCACGGGGATGGGCAAGATGTTGATGAAGCCCAGGTTCACGCTGAGCAAGGCCAAGAAGTACAGCAGCTTGGCGAAGTCTGCTTCGGCCTGCTTGTAGGTGATGTAGGCGATCGCCAGGGGGCCGCCCAGGTTGTTGGTGCCCACTTCGCCGGTCACCAGCTTGCCCAGGGTCATGCCGATGGTGCGCAAGGCATTGATCGACGCGTCCCAACCCGCGGACAGCGAGCCCGTGAAGTCTTCTTGGACGACCAGACTCACCGGGGTCAGGAAGAAGCCGTAGTCGGGGCCTGTGAGGGGCTGAGTCCGGACAGACACGATGTGCTCGACGCCCTCATGGGCGTAGCCCACCAGGAACTCAGCCTGGGGCGTGGCCAACGTGTCGTTGTCCTGGAGGCGCGTCAGCAGGGTGTCGTAGTCGTCGAGGGGGTCACCATCCAGGGAGAGCAGGGTGTCACCGGTGACGATGCCTGCCTGGGCAAGGGGACCGTCGGGCACCACCTGGATGCGCACCGAGGCGATGTCTGAGCGCAGGGCCACGTCGCCTGCCAAGAACAGGGTGAGCTGTTGCCTGTCCAACGGCCGGGTCATGACCTCGTCGTCGCGCTGCCAGGTCAGATCGAGCGAGCCACTTGGCAGGGCAGCCACCATGGCCTGGCGCACGTCGTCTGCGTTGGCCAGGGACACGCCCGCCGCCGTCAGCAGCACGTCGCCCACGGCCAGGGGGTAGTCGTGGCTGTCGGCGCCGTTGCGCAGGTGGCTGACCCGGGTCTGGATCGGCATGGCTCCCAAGCGCCGCAGCTCTGGGTCGCCCGTGTTCACTCGGGGCTTCACAGTGGCGGAGACGGTCCGGCTCTCTCTCTGCACAGTGACGTCCACCGCCTCGCCGGTGCGAAACGCGGTGAGCAGGGCCGTGCCGGGGGTGCGCACGGCATAGCCCAGGTCTTCGTTGATGTCCTGGCCATTGACGGTGAGCAGCACATCGCCCCTGGCCAGTCCCGCGGCCAGGGCGGGATTGTCGGCGTCGTCCATGGTGACATCGAGAACTGTGGAGCCCTGAGGGCGGATGCCGATGTCGTAGCGGCCGTCGTGTCTCTCAGGGAAGACTTGCAGCTCGAACTCGCTGCTCCCCCGGCGGACGAGCAGCCGGGTGTCTTGCGGGTCGGTGAGCGCGATCTCAAGGCTGACATCGTTGAAGCCATAGACCGACGAGCCGTTGACCTCGACGATATGGTCGCCCTCGAGCAGCCCGGCCTGCCACGCCGGTCCGCCTGGGGTGACCGAACCCACGATGGGGGCCATGAAGGGCACGCCCGCGCCGAAGGCGATGGGGAAGATCAGGAAGGCCAGCAAGAAGTTGACCACCACGCCTCCCGAGAAGATCACGAAGCGCTGCCAGATGGGCTTGGAGGCCAGGTCGTCCGGGTCGAGGACGTCGTCGTCGTCGAAGTCGCCGTATTCGCCAGCCATCTTCACGTAGCCCCCGAGGGGGATGGCCGAGACGCGGTAGTCGGTCTCGCCCCGGCGCCAGCCAGCGATGCGAGGGCCAAAGCCCAGGGAGAAGGTCTCGACCCGCACGTTGAACAGCCGCGCCGCCAGGAAGTGCCCCAGCTCATGCATGAAGATCAGCAGTCCCACGCCCAGGATCGAAAGAATGGTGTTGGCAGCGAATTCGAGCATCAGGTTCAGGGCGTCGGTTGGGGCAGGAGGGCTTGGGTCTGGCGGCGCACCGCAGCGTCTGTGCTGAGGATCGTCGCCAGGTCGGGGGCGTCTTGAGCGGGAGTGTTGGCGCAGGCAGCGCCCACCAGGACAGGGATGTCCGAGAACGGGATGCGCTCCTTGAGAAACGCGTCGACGGCCACTTCGTTGGCGGCGTTGAACACCGTGCCTGCCAGGCCTCCCTGCCGGGCCACCTGCTCACCCAGGGCCAGCAGCGGGAAGGTCTCGCGATCGGGCTCTTCGAAGGTGAGGCCCGAGAAGGCGGTGAAGTCCACGGGCTCGGCGGGGGTGGGCACCCGGTGGGGATGGCCCAGGGCGAAGCGGATGGGCAGGCGCATGTCGGGCGAGCTGAGCTGGGCCAGCACCGCGCCGTCGATGTACTCGACCATGGAGTGGATCACGCTCTGGGGGTGGACCACCACGTGGATGTCGTCGACGGTGACATCGAACAGGATGCAGGCCTCGACGACCTCGAGGGCCTTGTTCATCAAGGTGGCGCTGTCGACGGTGATGCGCGGGCCCATGTCCCATGAAGGGTGACGGAGGGCCTGGGCGAGCGTGACACTCTTCAGACGCTCGGTGTCGTAACCGCGAAACGGTCCGCCAGAGGCGGTGAGGATCAGTCGTCGCACGTCCTTCCGGCGACCGTGAAGACACTGGTAAATCGCGGAGTGCTCACTGTCCACGGGGACGATGGTGGCGCCCGACCGGGCAGTGGCGTCCTTCAGCAGATGCCCGGCCAACACCAGGCTCTCTTTGTTGGCGATGGCCAGAACCGTTTCGGTCTCGGCAGCGGCCAGGGTCGAAGGTAGCCCTGCGGCTCCGGTGATGGCGCAGACCACCACGTCGGCCTGGGCGGCTTCGACGAGTTCGACCAGGCCGTCGGGACCTCTGAACAGCTGGCAACGAGAGGGCAGGTCTGGTGCCGGGCCGTCGCCAGCGAGGCAGACGAACTCAGGCGACCAGCGCTGAGCCTGGGCGGACAATTGCGCCGCGGACGTGGCGGCGGAGAGGCCGATCACTTGATGGGTCGCAGAGAGGCCCTCGAGAACATCGAGAGTCTGGCGACCAACGGACCCCGTGGATCCAAGGACGAGAACGCTTCTGGGCATGGAACGCAGGAGTATAGCGTCGGCTGCCTCTGGTATCATTCCGCCGCATGCAAGCTCGATTCTGTTCTGCGTGTGGCGGCCCTCTGCAACCTCGTCAGGTCGAGGGTCGACTGCGGGGTACATGCACCCTGTGTGACCGGGTGGCCTACGAGAACCCCGTCCCTGCGGCGGCCGTGATCGTCTGCCGCAACGACGAGATCCTGCTCTGCAGGCGGGGTATCGGGCCGTATCTGGGCGAGTGGGGGCTGCCCGCCGGCTATCAAGAGGTCGACGAGTCCATTGAGACCACGGCCATCCGCGAGACCCGCGAAGAGACCGGCCTGATCATCATGCTCACCGGGCTGCACGACGTCATGACCACCCGGGATGATCCCCGCAAGGCGGCGATCCTGGTCATCTTCGAGGCCTGCGTCGTCGATGGCGAGCTCGAGCCGGGGGACGATTGCGATGAGGTGGGCTTCTTTCCCCTCAACGCTCTGCCTGAGAAGCTGGCCTTCCAGAACAACCGCATCATTCTTGAGCGTCTTCAAAAGGGAGAGCGCCGACCATGGCCAACGAACCCGAACCCCTGACCTACCGTGACGCTGGAGTCGACATCGACGCCGTCACTGGCGCCCTGCGCTCCGTGGGTCAGATGGCGAAGAGAACCCACACCCCCCGGGTGCTCACGGGCCTGGGATCTTTTGGCGCCCTGTTCAGCGCTGACTTCCGTTCGATGGAGGAGCCTGTGCTCGTCTCGAGCACGGATGGCGTGGGCACCAAGCTGATGGTGGCTCGTGCCGCTGGCCGTTTCGACACCGTGGGGGCCGACCTCGTCAACCACTGCATCGACGACATCGTGGTCATGGGAGCAGAGCCTCTGTTCTTCCTCGACTACGTGGCGGCGGGACACTTCCCAGAGGGGCGCCTCGAGCAGATCGTCTCGGGTTTCGCCCGGGCCTGCGAAGAGCAGGGCGTGGCCTTGATCGGCGGCGAGACCGCGGAGATGCCTGGTCTCTACGCCGAGTCAGACTTCGATCTGGCGGGCTTCATCGTCGGCGTCATCGACAAGAAGGACATTTTGGGTCCGGAGCGGGTGCGTGAGGGCGACGTGCTCTTGGCCTTGCGCAGCAGCGGTCTGCACACCAACGGTTATTCGTTGGCCCAGAAGATCCTCTTCGAGCGAGCGGGGCTGGGAGTCAACGACACACTCCCCGGTGTCGAGGGCACGGTGGCCGATGCTTTGCTGGCGGTGCATCGTTGCTACTGGCAGGTGCTCAAGCCGTTGATCCGCGACCCTGACCTGCACGCTTTGGCGCACATCACCGGCGGGGGGTTCACCGACAACATCCCCCGGGTGCTGCCCGAGGGGCTGTCGGTGGTGATCGATCGTGATTCCTGGCAGGTGCCGCCTCTGTTCGTCGAGATGGCCCGCCGGGGCCCGGTGGTTCGCGACGAAATGGACCGCACGTTCAACATGGGCCTGGGCATGATCTTGTTGGTCTCGGCTGAGAGCGCAGACCGGGTGACCGCGGCCTTGAAGGCTGCAGGTGAAGACCCTGTGCGTTGTGGACGGGTGGTCGCCGGCGACCGCACCGTGGGTTACGAAGGGGCCGACGGGCTCTGAGATGAAGGCTGCACAGGTTCTCTTGATGCTCTCGCTGCTGGCCTCGACCGCAGCCGTCGCAGCGCAGACCGAAGTGGTGTCAGGTGATGATGCCAATGCCGCTTCGGCCGTTGAGGCCGTTGAAGACGTAGATGATGCCGAAGCGGTCGAAGTGGCCGAAGACGACTTCGAGGCCCTGGCTGCGGCGGGACGCTGGGAGACGTTGCGTGTTCAAGTGGACCTGCGCTTGGCCCTCGATGGGTCCGATACCGAGGCCCTGTTCTGGCTCGGCCGTGAGCAGCTTGAAGAAGCCTGGGGGTTGCTGGGGGGCGACAGAGTGGCCAGGGATATCGGTCGCGCCGTCCTCGACCGATCGCTCGAGAATCTGATGGCTGCAGACCAGGGCGCCGAACCACGGGCCGCCGATTGGTTGCTGCAGGCCCGCTTCAGCCGCTGGCAGCTGGGCTCCCCTGGGGACGGCGAGCTGGCCACGGACACACTGGCCGCTGATCTGGAGCGCCGTTGGGCCGAAGAGGCTCGGCCCATGGCTGCGTACCTCCGCGGCCACATGGCCAGGGCGCAAGGCGGTGAGGGCGCGCTGCCCTGGCTGGAGCGGGCGGCGCGGGCTGCTCCCGAACGTTCCGCGTTCGCTCTCGATTGGTGCCGAGAGTTGGCCGGCACGGGAGACAGAGATGGCGCGGTCAGCGCCTGGCAGGCAGCGCGCAATGCCACAGACTGGGAGCTGGCCGACCTGCTGGCGGCGTTGCTGGTGGCCCTGCCCTCTACGGTCGACGCGGGCCGCCGCCTGGACCTGCTCGACGGCCTCTTCGCCGAACCTGAGCTGGCCAGTGACGCCTTGCTGGCCTGGCATCGCGCCCATGCGTTGGGCCTGCTCGATCGCCGGGAAGACGCTGCCGCCGCCTTCGCAGCGGGCACCGCCGGGCGCACCGCGGCCATCGACCGGGCAGAGGCTTCCTATCTGCGCCTGCTAGGCCGCACCGCCGAAGCTCTGGAGCTGCTCTTCGCCAGGGCCAGGGAACGACACTGGGACTGCCTCGACGACGCGGTCTCCATCGCTGACGGCCTGGCCATCGCCGGAGACTACAGCGCTGCTCTGGAGGCCTATGAGACCGCTCTGTCCATCGAGCCCCGGCACGAGCTGGCCCTCTGGCACAGGGCCCTGGCCCGCTGGCATGCGGGCCAGGATGCCGCCGCAGCCGCTGCCTGGGCAGATCTGATCACGCGCTATCCCGGCCGTTCTGACATCACCAATGATGGCGCTCTGGCGGCGTGGGGGGTGGGCGACCTGGCTCTCGCGCAGGAGCGGCTGGAGCAGGCTATGAGTTGGCCGGGCTCAGAGGACGCCCAGGAGAACCTGGCGGTGTTGCTCCTCGAATCGACTCCAGGCGACCCTCAGAGGGCCCTGGAGTTGCTCGACGGCGTGCTGCAGGACGATCCTCAACGTGACCGCAGCCTGACTTATCGATATCGCGCACGGCGCCTTGCCGCCACCGGGGGGCGTTGATGTCCCCTGCAAGCTGACTACACTGGTTCGTTCTGCCTAGCGCAGCCCCTGCTCACCGTAGACCCTGCCTACCGAAGCCCGAGGAGCCGTACCCATGCTCGCCACCATCCTGCTCATGCCACTCTTGCTCCTGGCAACGCCCGCAGACGACGGACTGGTGCGCTCCGGTGCCTCCGACCGCGACCTCGGCAAGATGGCCAAGGACGTCAACGCGTTCTTCGCCGCCACGGACGAGGACGACCGCTCGCAGCAGAAGGAGAGCTTGGACAGCATGACGGCGGCCCTGGCCAAGTTGGTGAAGAAGGCCAAGGGCGACCAACCGCTGACCGCGTATCTCGGTGATTGGGAAGTCATCTGCGAGCTGGCCAAGCCCATCGAACGCTCGTTCAAGAGCAAGGCGGGCAAGGGCTTCTTCAAGCACGTCTTCGAGGAGCCCTACGAGGGCACACGTCTGGCGGTGCAGCTGTCACTCCCCGCCGACTACGGCAAGAGCGAGGGTTTTCACCCCGTGATCGTCGGCTTGAAGCCGGTCCTGGGGCTGTCGGGCAGCGAGCTCGAAGAAGCGGTGGCCAGCCAGGCCGCGGCGCTCTATGGCGATTTGCTCGAGAGCCACGTGGTGATGGTCTTGCTGGGCCCCGAGAGTGGCGATGGCCGGAAGGCCGTGACCACAGAGATCGATGATTCGTGGATGTCCAACGAGGGCCTCTACGCATTCTTCACGTCTTATCGAATCCTCTTGGAGCAGGTGCGCTTCGATCGCTCCCGAGTGGTCCTCGATGGCTGGGAAGGTGCGGGCAGTGACGCGTTGCGGCTGATCACCAGCGCGCCGTCGTTCTTCTCCGGGGTGATCGCCCGAGGTGGCGAGACAGGGTCCGCTGACTTGATCCTGGCCAACCTGTTTCACCTCTCGCTGCTCTACGTCCACACGGCCGATGACGACGCCAGCGGTCTGGAGGGCGGCGTCGATGGAGTGACGATCAGGATGGTGGAGGAGAGCGGCTCCCTCGCCGAGCCGTCCGACGACACGCGCAGCGCCATCAGTGAGTGGTTGATGCCGCTCACGAAGAACCTGGCTCCCCTGCAGATCGACTATCGCCTGGGTGACCTGCGCAACCAGAGCATCAACTGGTGCAAGGCCTCTGTGATCAACAAGCGGGTGACGGCTGGCCCTGGTGACCCGGACTTCCCCCGCTTCACGGCGAGCATTGATCAGGACAAGAACGAGATCTCCATCGACGCGGTGAACGTGCTGGAGATGGAGGTGTACCTGTCGGACGCCCTGGTCGACATGAGCCGCCCCGTGACCATCGTGGTCAACGGCGAAGAGAAGTGGTCCAAGATGCCGAAACCATCCTTGTACGTGCTGCTCGAGAATCGATTCTTCAGCGACTCGGGTGACTACGGTCTCTACACCCAGCGCGTGCGCGTCGAGGACATCGATGCCAACGTGCCGGGGCGCGACGACTGAGCGAGACCGTCGAAGGGCGCGTGAGCCACTCTCCGTGGTTGTTGATCTTGCTGGCAGCGACCACGGGCGCGTCGGTGATGATCGTCGAGGTCATGGGCGTGCGGCTCATGGCCCCGTGGTTCGGTCAGAGCCAGCTGGTCTGGACGCACGTCATCGGCGTCGTGCTGGCGTCCCTCGCCGCCGGACAATGGCTGGGTGGGCGCTGGGCTGAGTCGGGGAGGGGGCCAGGGCCTACGTCCCTCCTGCTGGGGGCTGCCGGGCTGTCCCTGGCCTTGCCTGACCTGGTGGCCTGGCTGAGCCAGACGGTGCTGCCTGACGACCTGCCTCTGCTCGAAGCCTATCCCTTCGTGACCACGGGCAGCCTGTTGGTCTCCATCGTGGGGTTGGGCCTGCCCATGGCGGCGTTGGGAGCTGTCACTCCCTGGCTCGTGCGGCTGTCCAGAGACGCGGGGGTGGCACCGGCTCGGGTCACCGGGCGGATCCTGGCAGCCGGGACCTTGGGCAGCCTGGCAGGCACGTTTGGCGCGACCCACGTGCTCTTGCCTGCTCTGGGCTCAGCCGGTGCGGTGCGTGGTGCGGGAGCATTGCTGGCAGTGGCTGGCCTGGTGATGCTCTTCCTCACCCGGCGCAGGAGCAGCCTCGCTGCCTTGGTGGCGCTGATCGTCGTGCCCTCGTTGGCCGGGACCTTGCCGGACTCCAAGCCCCTTGACGGTTTGCTCGAAGAGGTCGAGACGCCCTACCAGTGGGCGCGAGTGGTGCAGCAGCCCGACGGCACTCGGCAGCTGCTGCTCAACGAGGGGCTCGACTCGTTTCATTCGGTGTGGCAGCCCACGGGAGTGTTGACCGGGCTCTACTACGATGCGTTGTTGTACGCGGCGGCTCTGTCCCCACGGGCTGACGACGATCGGCGGCACGTCATGGTCGTGGGCCTCGCCGCTGGCACGTTGGCTCGGCAGGTGTTGGCTCTCGACGGGGACGCGGTGGTACGAGGCGTCGAGCTCGACACGGAGATCATCGCCCTGGGCAAGCGCTGGTTTGAGCTCCCCGAGCAGACGCGAATCGACGACGGGTACGACGGGCGCGTGGTGCTCGACCGGGTGCCCGACCGCTATGGCGCCATCCTTGTAGATGCTTACGCACAGCAGATCTACTTGCCACCGCACCTGTGTTCTCAGGAGTTCTTCGAGGTCGTTCGCCAGCGCCTGTTGCCAGGAGGAATCGCGGCCCTGAACATCGGCGGCCTCACCGTAGAAGACCCGGTAGTGGCCGCGGTGTCGGAGACCTTCGCGAGGGTCTTCCCCGGCGCTCTCCAGGGGCGCATGCCAGGGACTCGCAACATCATCGTCCTGGGCTTCAAGGGGCAGCCCGCTGACCCGGCCACCACCCAGGCCGCCTTGACCGACTGGGGGCTGCTGCCAGCCCTCGCCTGGATGGTGGATGGCCAGCAGCTCAGCGAAGTCGAGCAAACGGGAGCGCCCCTGCTACGGGACGGTGATGCTCCCATCGAGTCTCTGGCCCATGCGAGCTGGAGCGGCGAGTGGGGAGGCTCGATCGCCGCGACGCTGACGTCCAGTGGTTCGCCGACCCAAGACCTGGAGCGAGGCCGGCGGCTGCTGCTCGCCACTCGCTGGTCTGGAGCCGAAGCCCTGTTCAAGACGGTGGCCTCGGCGGGCGACGCGGCGCAGCAAGAAGAAGCCCTGTTGCTCCTGGGCAACCTGGCCTATCTGCGAGATCAACCCGCCCAGGCCAAGGTCCATTACGAGCAACTGCTGCAGCGGTCCCCACTCGGCCCAGACTCTGGTATCCGTCAGGCCGCCGAGCAGAACTTGACCATGCTGGCTGACCAGCTGACCCGGACCCAGCGTCTGGCGCAACGTCAGGAGCAGCTCAACAACTGGACATGGGGGGCGGGCTTGGCTGGCCTGGCCGGTTTGGTGTTTGCTGGCCTGGTCACCATGCGTCGGTGAGACGGGAGGGGGGCAGCGCTACAGGTCGCTGTCCTCTTGCTGCTCCGGTCGACGGTGTTTCTCACCAGGGGGGCCGTTTCGCTCAGACAGGGTCGGCGGGGCCTCCACACTCGCTGCAGACCCCCCTGGTGAGAAACACCGTCGACCTCATTGGTGGAGGGACAGCGACTGTGGCCCTTCGGGGGGCGTTTTTCTGGGGGTTGGCCACGCTCTCGCTCTGAGGTTCGTGGAGGGCCTGGCTGCTTGCGCTGCACCTTGCCATCTTTGATTCGGAGACGGTTGGGCAGCGGATCTTTCGGCGTCTTAGGGGAAGTGCGAGCAGTGCGACGACCGGTGCGGTGCCGTGCGAACGAGCCGCGCCTGGTGCTGCGCTGGGTCAGGCTGCGGTGGTCTCAGCAACGCAGCAGCGAACCTCTGGAAGGCCACAGTCGCCTGCCCCACAACCGACGAGGTCGCGCTCAGAGACAGCGATCAGTGGCGCTGACTCCACCTACGAGCAGCGGGGTGGACCCCGAAGGATCCACCCCGCTGGGTGACGGACGAGTGTCCGGGTGATCAGAGGATGTCGAGCACTTCCTCGATCGACGGGGTCTTGGCCCGGTAGTTGTTGTTCGCGCTGATGATGGCGTTCCAGGGCAGCGGGGTCTTCTCACCCACCAGGCCCAGGGCCACACAGGCGAAGGCACGAGTGATCGTGTTCTTGCCATCCTTCATGGCGATGTCCTTCAGCGGCGTGATCGAGTCACGGTCGCCGATCAGGCCCAAGGCCTTGGCCACAGCTGAACTGACACCCAGGGTCTGAGCCCCTTCGAGAGTGTCGATGAGTGTGGTCACAGCCTGGGTGTCGCTCATCAGACCCAGACCCGTCGCAGCCTGCAGACGCAGGGTGGGCGAGGTGGCCTTGTTCTGGCAAAGACCGCGCAAGGCGTCAGCCGCTTCGTCGTACTTCAGGAAACCGAGCGCCACGCCAGCGTAGCCCCGGAAGTCCTGCTGCTTGTTGCGGTTGAAGTCGTCGAAGATCATGTCGCCAGCGCTCTTGGCATCGAGCAAGCCCAAGGCCACCGCGTAGGCGCTCTTGAACGACGGGTCAGACTCGTCTTCGTAAGCGGCGACGAGGCGATCGATCACCTGGGGGTGAATCTCGGTGTGGGGACGGCTGTAGATGGCCGCCGCGATACCAGCCCACGAACGATGGCTCTTCTGCTTGCCCTTGCCCTGGAGCTCCTTGGACAGCAGGCGGTAGATCTCGTCGTGGAGCTCCTTGTTGTCCTCGAAGTTCTCGTCCCTTGAGCCGATCTGAGCCAGCGAGATGATGGCGAAGTGACGAGTCTGGGCGTCCTTGCCCTCTTCGATGTACTTCGTCAACGCCTCGACCACATCGGCGTCTTCCATGGTGGCCAGCTGGCCCAAGCCAATGGCTGCGGACTCGAGCACGATGTTGTCCGTGTCCCGGTTCGTGAAGGTGGCCAGCAGGGCGGGCACCGAATCGGCGAGGCCGAGCTTGCCCAACGACGTGGGGATGAAGCTCTTGATCAAGGGGTCAAGGCGACGGTTGTCGAGCTGGGCGAGCAGGAACTCCTGCACCGCCTTCGCCTTGGGATGATCAGCCTCGACCATGCCCAGGCCGACGATGGAGCAGATCTTGATGTCCTTCTCCGTGTCGCCGAGGCGCTCGACCACGCTCATCAGCGAGTCGATACCGCTGTCATCGCCGATCAGACCCAGCGAGAGACCAGAGAAGGCGCGCACCAGCCAGTGGATGTTGCCGCCACCGATCACGCGCCGCCCGGCCGAGCTGTCCTGCAGGATCTCCTGCAGGTTCTGAACCGCAGCGCCTGAACCGAGCACGCCCAAGGCGAGAGTGGTCGAGGACTGCACAGACAGATTGTTGTTCGAGAGCAGGGGGATGGCCGCTCCGACAACGGTGTCAGCCATCGTGTCGTCCGTCGTGCGGCCCAGGGCCAGCACGGCGGAGTCGAGGATGTCCCGGTCGTCCGTGCTGGACAGCAAACCCATCAGGGCAGGGATGACCTCGTTGTTGATCTGGTTGCGATCGGGGCGCCGGGTGGAGGACGAAGCTGCTTTGCGTCCGCGACCAGTGAGCAGGCCCGCAGAACCGGACACGTTGGAGGTCTTCTCCAGACGGGACTTCAGGTTCAGGAAGCGGTCCTTGTTGTTCTCCCACCAGAACTCCCAGATCGCGAAGCCTTTGAGATCGTCGGCTGCGCCAGCAGAGGTGGTCGCGCCCTTGCGGCCAGAGCCGCCGCGGACCACTCGGCCACCACCGGTACGGGAGGCGCCGCTGGACGCGCCGCCTGAGGCTGCTGCGCCGGGGCCAGGTGCAGCTGCACCACCGGGGTTCGTGGGAGGTGCGACGGTGCCACCTTGGCCGGAAGCTCCGCTGCCGGCATCAGAAGGACCCTTGTACTGCCCGCCATGGGCAAACACGGGGGTGGCAACCAGGACGGTTGCGAGGACGACTGACAAGAATGTGCGCATGGTGGGTATTCCCAGTGCGATGGTCGATTCGGGGTGGCAGACCTGACGATCGCAGCACATCTGCGAGATCCGGCGCGGCCAGAGCATACAAAACACGCCGAGGGATCATCGGAACCCTCAACTGAGACCGGTCGCCACTCGGCTCCCGATACGGGGGCAGGGTGGCTGGCTGTGAGAACGCGCCCAGCCGGCGGAGCGGATGGCCTCAGAACAAACCTTTTTGGATTGTTTTGAGAACTTCAGAGGACCGGGGCGTCAGCTAAGCCCGGTGGTCCTGGGATCGACGACCCGTCGGACAGCCTGAACGGCGTCGATGGGGAAGTCGAAACGGGTCTCATCGACCGCATTGACGATGCTGCCTGTCCTGCGGATCGGATTTCTGATGACATTGCCTTGGAGCCTGCGTCCATCCTCGAGATGGACTTCGACCCATTCGACGCGTTCGGCCGACTCAACAAAAGCAACTGCCGCGGATTTCTCTTTGCGGACCATGGATCGTCCCTCCCACGGAATGATCTGCCGGTAACTGACCGCCACGTACACGTTCCGACACTAGGAAAAGCACAAGATATGCCGGTGGCAGATTTGCCGCAACCCTAGATGTGGTATGGCTGTCTGTGAGCGTTCGTAAGTGACGGATATGAAACAACTTGAAATCGTCGCAAGGGCTCTCGGTGAACCTCTTGAGAGGGCCTTCTCTAGCGTGGCCGACAGGGTATCGCCCGTCGAAGGGGCGTGAAATGCCCGTTTGCGGGCCCTGCCGGAGGCCTTGATGGAGGGGCAAAACACCAGGGAAACACGACTCCCTGACCTCGGGCCCGGTATTTGAGCCGGGCCGAGGGTAGGATCTCCGGCTTCGCCCGTTCGCAGAGCCAGGAATGCTGGAGCCCTTCGTGTCCGATCGTGTCGGTGTCTGGATTGTCGGTGCCCTGGGTGGCCTCGGCACCACGATGGTCTTGGGGGCTCGGGCCGTGGCTCGGGAGTTGGTCTCAGACACGGGGCTGGTGACCAACCGCCCCGAGTTTGCCAGCCTTGACCTGGTCGACCTGGACCAGCTGGTCTTCGGCGGCCACGAGGTGCGGGCCTCCAACTACTGGGAGAGCGCCTACCAGGTCTACAAGCTGAGCGGCTCTCTCGACCTGGAGGTGATCCAGGAGCTGCGTTCTGAGCTCGATGAGATCTCCAAGAACCTCCGCCCCGGGACCATCGTGAACAGTGGTGACGCCATCGAGTCCCTGCTCACGGACAAGGACGCGGGCGAGCCGGAGCCCCTGGCGGACACGGTGGCCAGACTGCGCAAGGACATCCGCGAGTTTCGCGAGGCTCATCAGTTGCAGCGGGTCGTCGTCGTGAACCTGGCCTCCACCGAGCCTGACCTGACCCTCGGCGATGACGGCCTATCAGAGTTGGCCACGCCCGCCGACCTGACCAGGATCATCAACGCCGATGGCCGGGACCAGGTGCGCCCCTCCATGCTCTACTCGATGGCCGCGTTCGAGGAGGGCTGCGGCTACCTGAACTTCACGCCGTCCATGGCAGCGCTCTGCCCGGCCCTGGCCAGTCTGGGTGTTGAGCGCGGCCTGCCCTTCATGGGCAACGACGGCAAGACGGGGGAGACCCTGGTGAAGAGCGCCCTGGCTCCCATGTTCAAGTACCGCAACCTGCAGGTGCTGTCATGGCAGGGCTACAACATCCTGGGCGACAGAGATGGGCAGGTGCTGTCTCACGGCGACAATCTGGCCAGCAAGGTGCGCAGCAAGGACGCGGTCTTGCAGGGCATTCTCGGCTACCCGCTGCACACCCACGTGGGCATCGACTATGTCGAGTCGCTCGACGACCTGAAGACCGCCTGGGACTTCATTCACTTTCGCGGCTTCCTCGACCACAAGATGTCCATGCAGTTCGTCTGGCAGGGTTGCGACGCCATCTTGGCCGCGCCTCTGGTCCTGGATATGGTGCGCTTCCTCGACCTGGCGCTCCGTGACGGACAGGCCGGACCCCTCTCCCATCTGGCCTGCTACTTCAAGTCGCCCCTGGGCGTGGGGGAGCACGACCTCCACCAGCAGTTCCATTCGCTGATGGACTTCCTGGCCAAGCGCAGCGAAACGAAGGCCGCCGCGAGCGAGCCGTAGCAGCCCGCGCTCACCGCGGTGGCGGGGCGCACCCCGATCAGGTGAGGTCAGAGATGATCTTCGCCAGGGCGCCCAGGTCTTGTTCTTCCAGGATGTGATCAGCCTGGTGAGGGTGGATGCCCGCCGCCAGCATCTGGGTGTGGGCGCTCTTCCAGGAGCGCTTGATCTTGGCCTCGCTCGTCTCGAGGTAGAGGTTGCTGACGATCTCGCCCAGTTTCTGCAGGGCGATGGTGTCCCTGTTGTCGTAGTAGCGCTTGATCACGCCCTTCTGGTACTTCGAGTGCTCAGGCATGGGGTGTCCTCATCATCAGGGTGAGTTGCGGTGGGCCAGCATGGCACGGTAGACATCCAGGATCTGCTCGCAACTGCCAGCAGCAGGAAAGCCCCGGGCCCGCTCGCGATTCTGCTCTCGTACGGCGCTGTCGTCGGCTTGGTCCAGCCAGTGGCTCAGGGCCGCTGCCAGATCGTCGGGGTGCACCGGGCAGGGGAGGATGGTGCCGTGTGTGCCCTCGTCGAGAATCTCGGCGGCGCCGTTCATGGCAGAAGTGACCACGGGCAGGCCGCTGGCCAGGGCCTCCAGGGTGCTGTTCGCCGCGGGGTCGTAGGCCGTGGGCAGGGCGTACACATCTGCACCGCGATAGCAGGCTTCTGGAGTGCTGGTGGGGCCCGCCCAGATCACCTGCTCGTGGAGACCGAGCTCGGCTGCCAAGCGCTGCCAACGAGGCATCTTCCCGTCACGCCCGGCGATGACGAGTCTCAGCCGGGGACGTTCGGCGCCGAGCGACGCCACGGCGCGCAACGTGGCCTCGAGTCCCTTGCGTGCGAAGCCCGTGCCCAGAAAGAGCACCACTTCGTCGTCGGACTGCACGCCCCAGGTCTCGCGCATGGCGGTTCGTTCGTCGTCTACCGGCGGCCTGAAGCGGTTGAGGTCGACGCCGTTGTGCACCACGGTGAGCTTCTCTGCGGGCAGGCTGTAGCGATAGATCAGGTCGTCTCGCACCATGCCGCTGTTCGTGATCACGAACGGTCCGGGGGGGGCTGACAACGCGCGTTGTTCGAGGTCGGCCTTCCACTTCTGGGCCGGGCTGCTTCGAGCCCAGCGTCTCCACCAGGCCGGGCGATCGAGGGCGTGGGCGTGCTCCAGATAGGTGCGATGGCAGCCGCCGCCTACCCGGTAGACGTCCTGGCCCACGGTGCGTCCGTAGGCATGGTGGACGTCGAAGGGGCCGTGACGGCGCTCGTGTCGGGCGCAGGCCCAGCGAGCCCAGGCCGAGAAGACGAACATCGCCGCCGATCCGGGCAGGGGCAGGGGCGGCATCACATGCAAGGTGACGTCAGGGGGAGGATCTGCACGAACGGAGCGGCAGAAGACATGGACCTCATGGCCGCGCTCCGCCAGGTCGCGGGCCAGCATGGACAGCTGGCGTTCGGAGCCGCCGTGCAGGGCATAACGCTTGTAGATCAGGGCGACGCGCACGGCCCGAGGCTAGCATCCAGAGCGTCACGACTCACGGGGTGCCACGGCCCAGCTTCTCATGGCCGCTCAGCTTCTTATCATGGTGGGCGCCGTCGCGCCTCGGATGCCCGAGACGGTCCTCTCGTTCACAGAGCCTCTGATTCATGAGCCGCCTCCCCTGGGTTTGGGCCTCGCCGCCCCAAGGTGAGCTGTCCGCACTGAGTCTCGCGCTCGAGGCGGGCCAGCTGCCCGACGATCGGGAGCTGATCAAGGAGAACCGAATACGCAGCGTCTGGAAGGTCCCCGGGGCGGCGGGCGATCTGCTGCTCAAGCACTACCGCCTCCGAGAAGGCGAGGGGCTGAAGACCCGCCTGCTCGGCGGACGGGCCGAGCGTGAGTACCGGGCCATGGAGAGCTTTTGTCGGGCGGGGCTGCCGAGCGCTCGCCCCCTGGCCTTCGCCGACCGCTGGCAGTCGGGTCGGCTGGTCGAGTCTTGGTTCCTGTCCCGTTTCGTTGCGGGTGCCAGGCCCTTGGCCGATGTGCTGGTGCAACAGCTGGACGACCCCGCGGCTTGCCTGGCTCTCGCCGAGCAGGCGGTGGCTGTGGTAGCACACATGCACGGACACCCGTTTCTGCATCGCGACCTGCACGCCGGCAACCTGCTGCTCGATGAGAACGGCGAACTGGTGATCATTGACCTGCACTCGCTGTGGCATGTGTGGCGGATCACCGCTCGGCAGCGCTGGGATACCCTGGCCCGGCTGGTGTACTCCATGCGCCAGACCGTCTCCCTTGACGGAGCGGATCACCTGGCCGAAGTCTATGCCCGTGAACGAGGGGACGACCCGGCCGAGGCGGTGCGAGGCTTGTGTGCGGCCCTCGACCGCTTCGCCGCCGACTACCAACGGGGGCGGGCTGCTCGCTGTCTGCGCACGTCGTCAGAGTTCGTGGCCGAACAGGTGAACGGGTGGGGCGTTCATCGACTGCGAGAATACTCGGGCGCACAGCTGACCGCAGACGTGGTCCAGCATCGCCAGCTGGTCGCGGCGGGCGGGGCGCTGCTGGGGGACGCCCGGGCCGCACAGGTCAGCAGCTGCGACGTGGCCAGTGGTCAGGGGCGGGTGGTCAAGCACTACCGGCGCAGCGGGCCACTGCTGGCTCTTCGTCGCTGGCTCGGTCAGTCCCGAGCTCGACGGGCATGGATCAGCGCCCGCCGCTGTGATGTCCACGGCGTACCGACTCCCCAGGCGCTGGCTCTGGCCGAAGAACGAGACGGCTCGGCCTGGCTCGTCACTGTCGAACTGGAGGGTGCACTGAGCCTGCGCGATCTGGCCACCCAACTGCGGGGCGCCTCGACCGTGGCAGTGCGCGGGCCTGTGGCCAGAGCCTTGGGCCACGTGGTGGGCTGTCTCAGTCGCGCGGGATTGCGGCACGCGGACCTGTCCTCCAAGAACGTGATGGTGAGGCCCGGGCAGATGCAGCCCACCCGGGACCGTCGCACGTCGCCGCCCCCAGGCCTGGCGGATGTCCAGCTCATCGATCTGGACGGCATGCGCAGGGGCAGGCCCCACGACGAAAGGGCCTTGCTGCGCATGCTCTCGCAACTCGCCGATCTCCCGGCCTGGATCACGCGCACAGATCGACAACGATTCGCGCAAGGTTTCCGCCACTCTTGCGGTCGAGAGATCCCTCCGGCCGTGGCCGAACAGGCGCTGGCTGCGGGGCGTCGCCGAGAAGAACGAAGGGTTGCTCAGAGAGCTGCCGCTCGACCGCTGGCCTGAGCGCGGCTAGTCTCGGGCGCTCGCCGATCGCCTGGGAGTCCCGCATGTCATTCCGTACGCCACACCTCGTTGCCTTGCTGGCGCTGCTCTTGAGCGCGCCCACCACTGCGCTCGCCGTATCCCAGACGGACTCCGGTTCGATCGCCCTGGTGGGAGGCACAGTGTTCGTCGCCGCCGATGCAGAGCCACTGGAGAACGCCGTGGTGATCGTGCGCAACGGGCTCATCGAAGCGGTGGGCGTCGATCTGCCCTTGCCCGCCGACGCGTTGGCGGTGGATGTCCGGGGGCTGACGCTTTCTGCGGCATTCATCGACGCGGCCCACCACGGGCTGCTCGAGTTTCCCGATCACGATGAGATGCAAGGTCGACCCATCGACGATGGCCGGGACACCCTCTCGGCCATGGTCGACGGCAATCGCCGAGGGCTGGCGCCAGACCGCGAAGCGCGGCGAGCCCTGGCCCTCGAGGATGCCGATCTGGAGGGCGTTCGCGAGGCTGGGTTCGGCGCGGTCATGGTGGCGCCTGACGGCATGCTGCTGGCCGGGCGCGGCGCGTGGCTTCTTCCCAGTGGCCTGCCCGCTCGTGAATCGTTGTTCGGTGGCTCGCGGGCTCAGTTCGGTTCGCTCACCTGGCGTGCCGGCCGGGGCGACTACTCGGGCACGGCGTACCCTGCCACGTTGATGGGCGTGATGGCGCACCTGCGTCAGTTCTTCCTGGATGCCCAGCACCAGGGCCTGATGGGGGAACGTTTCGCGGAGGGCCTCTCGTCACGGCGGCCCCTGCAGGACCCGGGGCTTGAGGCCATTCTGCCCGTGCTTGAGGGGCGGCAGCAGCTGGCCCTGCGCGCCGACGCAGAAGAGGACATTCGTCTGGCCCTGCAGCTGGCCCAGACGTTCGGTGGCCTCGATCTGGTCATCGTGGGAGGCCAGGAGGCCTGGGAACTCACCGATGAACTGCTGGCGCAAGACGTCGGTGTGATCCTCGACCTCGACTTTCCCGACGAACCTGACAACCCCCAGGGTGATGACGACGATGGGGACGACGACGAAGAAGGCGACGACGCAGGCGACAACGACGACGAGGGAGAGAGCGACGACGAAGGCGAGAGCGACGAGGACGCCTTGCCCGAGCGGCTGGCGGATGGCAACTGGCCAGCGCCCTTGCCTTATGCCGCCATCGAGCCAGACCGCCTGCTGGCTGACCAGCACGACCGCTGGGTGGAGCGAGTGTCGTGTGCAGCCGAGCTGATCGCTGCCGGCGTCCCGGTGGCCTTTGGCTCCTTCGACAGCGACTCCAGCACCCTCTTGGCCGGGGTGGCCACGGCCATCGAGCACGGCGGCCTGGATCGCAGCGACGCACTGCGGGCCTTGACCACGGCTCCGAGCCGTCTCATGGGGTCGGCCGCTCCGCGGGGAGAGCTGGTCCCCGGCAGTCTGGCCAGCATCACCGTCTGGGACGGCACACCGGTCGACGACGAAGCCGAGGTGCGGCTGGTGGTGGTCGACGGTCAGCTGTTCGATCTGCGGGACGGCTCGAAGCGCTACACTCCTCCAGAAGCTGACGAGGGCGGTGACGAAGACGAGGCCGGCGAGTCCGACGACGACGCCAGCGACGACGATGTTGGCGAGGTACAGGCAGACGAGGCGATGGAGTCGATCAGCGAAGACGCTGCAGCCGACGCAGTGTCTGACGCGTCCGCATCGGCATCAGCAGATGACGAGGGTCCCGCCGCGGATGAGCGCGCTGACGACGAAGACGACGACGATGAAGAGGTCTACGACGGCCCCTTGGCTACCACGCCCTATCAGGTGGCCCTGGCCGCTGCCGAACGGGCGGGTGGCGAGAGCACATGGCCCGTTGAGCTCGATCGAGACCGGGAACCCTCGCTGAAGACCGGGGGCGATCTGCTTCTGCGCGGAGCCACGTTGCACACCGTGACCCGAGGCACGCTTGAGGGGCAGGACATGCTCGTCCTGGGCGGCCGCATCAGCTCCATCGGCGAGAACCTGTCCGCACCCGAAGGCGTGGCCATCATCGACGGCACGGGTCTGCACGCCATGCCCGGCGTCCTGGACGCCCACTCGCACATCGCCATCCGCGGCGGCGTCAACGAGTGGACTCGCAATATTACCCCCGAGGTCACCATCGAGGACGAGGTCGACCCGGATGACGTGGGCATCTACCGCGCCCTGGCGGGGGGCACGACCTCTGCGCGTCTGCTACACGGCAGCGCCAACGCCATCGGCGGTCGTCACGAGATGGTCAAGCTCCGTTGGGGAGTCTCGGCTCCCGAGATGGTCATGAAGGGGGCTCCCCGCGGGGTCAAGTTCGCCTTGGGCGAGAACCCGCGCCAGGCCAACTGGGGCAGCGGCGGACGTTTCCCCAAGACGCGCATGGGCGTGGCCGCGTCCATTCGCCGGGCGTTTGAAGCCGGGCAGGACTACGCCAAGAAGTGGGAGGGTTTTCGCACCGCAGAGGCCGCAGGGGAAGACCCGGATCCGCCCCGGCGGGATCTGCGCCTGGAAGCCCTGGAGGGCATTCTCTCCGGTGCGATCTCGATCCACAGCCACTGCTACCGGGCTCACGAGATCTTGATGCTCATCGAAGTGGCGGAGGCGTTCGGGGTGAAGGTCGCGACCTTCCAGCACGTGCTCGAAGGCTACAAGGTGGCCGCCGAGATCCGAGCCCACGGAGGCCTGGGCGCGTCGACGTTCATTGACTGGTGGGGCTTCAAATTCGAGGCCTACGACGCCATCCCCTTCAACCCCGCGCTGGTGCATGAGGCCGGGGTGATGATGTCGATCAACAGTGACAGCGGCGACCACATTCGCCGGCTCAACCTGGAGGCGGCCAAGGCGGTCAAGTACGGCGGCGTGCCAGAAGCCGATGCCATGGCCATGGTCACCCTGGTGCCCGCGAAGCAGCTCGGCGTTGACGACCGTCTGGGCTCGTTGGACGTGGGCAAGGACGCTGACTTCGCGCTCTACAACGGCCACCCCTTCGACACCCTCGCTCGGGTGGAGCGCTCCTTCGTCGATGGCCGGCTGATGTTCGAGCGGCGCGACGACGTCTACGCAGACTGGAACGCCGAGCTCGACCGTCGCATCGAGGCAGGGCGAGCTGCCCTGGCGGACCTGCCCGAGTTTGAAGCCCCCGCTGATGTCCAGGCACGCAACGAGCAGGTCGATGCTCAGGCTCTCACAGCCCTGGGCGCAGCGCCCACGGGCACCCGCGCAGCGTCGACGCCTGCCCGGCCGTTCGCGGCGCCTGTGGCTTTGGTGGGCGCCACCGTCCACACCATGGAACGGGACGAGGACGGTCTGGCAATCGTCCACCCAGAGGGCACGGTGCTCCTGGCCGACGGCTTGATCGCTGCGGTCATGCCGAACAAGGTCGAGGCCGCTCGACTGGAAGCTGAAGGCTACGAAGTGCGCGATCTGTCTGGCTCTCACATCTGGCCAGGGTTGGTCGATGGTGGGACCACTGTGGGGCTGGGCGAAATCTCGGCCGTACAGCAGTCCATGGACGTGTATGAGGTGGGCGGGGATCAGCCGGACATGCGAGCGAGCATGGGTTGGCACCCCGACTCCGAGACCATTCCCGTGGCTCGTGCCAACGGCATCACTTCTGCGTTGATCGAGCCAGGCGGCGGTTGGGTGCGGGGACAGTCGGCCCTGTTCGGCCTCGAGGGTTGGACCGTGTCCGAGGCGATCATCGCTGAAGGCGCGGCCTTGCACCTGGGCACTCCGCGCACCCGCCGGGATGAAGACCGCATCGAGTTCGACGCTGGCGAACATCGGGACGTGGATCACCTGTGCCTGGGTGGTGGGGGCACCGATGCTCACGCAGAGCACGACCATGAGTCGGTGCTCACCGGCGGCCCGGACCCTGAGAAGCTGGCCGAGCGCATCGAGTCTGCATGGGCTTCACTGGCCCAGCTCTTCGCCGACGCGAGGGAGTACGCGCGCTGGTCGGCTGCGGCTGCCAAGAGCGGTGAGCAGGGCCCGGCGTTCGACCCCCGGCTCGATGCCATGGGGCCCTACGCCCTGGGTGTCGCGCCGGTCGTCTTCCACGCGGACAGGGCCGACCAGATCGCCGACGCCCTCGACTTCGCCGATACCCACGGCCTGTGGGCGATCATCTCTGGAGGTCGTGAGGCCTGGAAGGTCGCCGATCGGCTGGCCCTGGCTGACGTGGGCGTGCTCGTGGGCCCGGTGTTGTCCATGCCCATGGGGCGCTCGGCCACCTACGACGGTCCGTACTCGAACGCCGGCTTGCTTCACCGCGCCGGGGTGCGCATCGGCTTCCGCTCCGGCTCGGCACACGGCTCGCGCGACCTGCCCTACCACGCGGCCATGGCTGTGGCGTTCGGCCTCGACCATGACGCAGCCTTGTCCGCCTTGACCCGGGGCACCGCAGAGATCTTGGGCCTGGGTGATCAGGTAGGGCGGCTCGCGCCAGGGTTGCGCGCTGATCTGCTGATCACTGCAGGAGACCCCCTGCAGATTCGCACGCCCATCGAAGATGTGATCATCGGCGGGCGGGCCGTGGGCACGGACAGCAAGCACACGCGTCTCTACGAACGCTATCGTGAGCGTTTGCGCGAGCCCGGCGCCGCTCACCTGCGATGAGAATCTGGCAGGCCGCAGTCTGCAGCGCCGCGGCAGCTCTGGCCGGGTGTGTTGCGACCGAGGTGTCTCCCGAGGAGGTCCCTGAAACAACTGTTGCCCAGGCTCGGCCAGCAGTTGGCGAGCAGACGACCGCGGACCCACAAGCGAGCGTGGTCCCAGAAGATACCCTTGTGCTCTCGGGGGCACCTGGCTCTGCCGAGGTGCGTCAGGCAGCGGCCCCCGAGCCACCGATCACCGCCGAGTCGGTGATGGCCTGGGTCGAAGCCATGCCGGGCGACCGCTCCCTGGGCAGGCCCGGGCATCTCCTGGGGCGCGAGTGGATCGTGGAGCAGCTCACCGACCTGGGATTGTCCCCCGTGGTGCAGCCGTTTCAGTGGGAGGGAGCGCCGGGTGAAGATCTGGCCAACATCGAGTGGGCGCTGCCGGGCACGGCGGTGGGCGGCCCTTTGATCGTGGTCTGCGCCCACTACGACACCGTGCCCTACAGCGGCGGCGCCGATGACAACGGCTCGGGAGTGGCGGTGCTGCTCGAACTGGCCCGACGTTCGGCTGGCCGCTCACTGCCCGCAGAGCTGCGTCTGGTGTGGTTCGACGCCGAAGAGGTGGGGCTGGCGGGGAGCAGGGCCTGGCTCGACCAGCTGGACTCCACCGAGCAGGCACGCTTGGTGGGCGCGATCAACCTGGAGACCGTGGGCTACGTCGACCGTCGCCCGAGCAGCCAGTGGATGCCACCCGGCAGCGAGGTGCTGCTCGACCCGGGAGACGTGGGCGACTTCTTGCTGGTCATCGCCAACCAAGACTCGGCCGAGTTGGCGTCCCTCGTCGACATCGGCCTCAGGGCTGCGGCCGGAGATGCTCTGCGAGTCGAGCTGTTTGACCGCCTGCCCGGCGTGGGCTGGGTCATGCCCGACTCCCGGCGCAGTGATCATTCGAGCTTCTGGGACCGCCAGCTCGCGGCGGTCATGCTCACCGACACGGCGAATTTCAGAAACCCGCACTACCATCGGGCCAGCGATCTGCTCGAGACTCTCGACGGCGAGTTTTTGAGCGCCGTGGGTCGGGGCGTGGAGCGAGCGCTGCTGATCCTGGCGGCAGACTGGTAGGAGCTGCCGCCAGGATCGTGCTGGTCAGCCCGCGCAGTGGGCGTCGAGGGCCTGGGTCAGGTAGCCGGCGATCTCGTCCGGGCCCCGACCTTCGATCTCGTGACGCTGCAGCATGAAGGCCACCTCGCCGCCCTTGAGCAGAGCGATGCTTGGTGAGCTGGGCATGTAGCCGCGCAGGTAGCTGCGAGCCCGGTCGGTGGCTTCGCGGTCGACGCCAGCAAAGACGGTGACGAAGTTGTCCGGCTGGGTGCCGTGCTTGAGGGTCAAGGAGACGGCAGGGCGAGCGTTGGCCGCAGCACAGCCGCAGACCGAGTTCACGATCACCATGGTGGTCTGGTCGGTCTTGCCGAGCACGTCATCGACGGCCTGGGCAGACTCGAGAGAGGTCACCCCTACTGTGGTCAGCTCGGCACGCATGGGCGCGGTCATCATCGGGTCGTACATGGCTTGTCTCAGGTCTGGGTGGTTGGCGAAGCGCCCAGTGTATAGCGAGCACGGGTGGGCACCGCAAACCACCTGGATGTCCGGCGACGGCTGAACGGGTACGATTGCAGGGCCAGTCGATGTCCGCAGCCATCGCAAGGGCGCCACAGGAGGACAGTTCTCGATGGGAAGTCCAGCAGCCGATCAGGGGTTTCTCGTGGTCGCCAGCCCTGAGCTGGCAGACCCGAACTTCCATCGTGCGGTGGTGTTGATGATCAGTCACGACCGCCATGGCTCGTTCGGCCTGGTCCTGAATCGGCCGCTCCAGGGCATGCTGGCCGATGCGCTGGAGCCACAAGATGGAGACG
>Ga0209992_10001390_pt1 | contig 25834 bp, 34 predicted proteins | sample 2SBtaG_2_FD_182564 | JGI IMG/M metagenome (GOLD analysis project Ga0209992, IMG submission 182564) | Deep subsurface microbial communities from Kolumbo volcano to uncover new lineages of life (NeLLi) - 2SBTROV12_ACTIVE470 metaG (SPAdes)... | ecosystem: Environmental > Aquatic > Marine >... | reverse complement strand
TTTCTATATAGACTAATGTGAACTATCTACATGCTTGTTCTATAATTAGAAAACCATGACACAGCTTATAGGGAAAAATTTCAATTTTATTTTTAATGACTATTAAAAACACAAAACACATTGCAATGTTTAGTATTGTTGTATTACTTTCAATATCTTTTGTAGACTTTACAAATGTATTTGCAGAAGAGCCTAGAGAATACAAAATGGTTGGAGATACAACTCCTGTATTGACATTTACATTCCGAGATGGAATTGAAACATTATCATTTCCTGTATTTGAAATGAATGAAAACTTTGCAGATAATTCTGGAGTTTCATTTTCAGTTGAAGGATCTGTGACTAATTCGCCATTACTTCATGAGGCATTAGATGAATCATACAAGTATCGATTCTCAAACGCTGCATTTGACTATCAATTAAAATATTTTGATGTAAATGCAGATTTTGTAAAAGATGACAAATCAATAATTTCACTTGATTATGCTAACTGTAGAGTAGATAATTATCACATTGAAACACTTGATTCAAATGACTATGAGAGTTATTTCAAAGAAGTTGGATTTGCAGTAGTTGATATGATTGATTTTGTATGTAGTGGTGTAAATTCTAATTCTGATGTATCGATTCCCTCTGAATCATTTACCAATTATGGTGAATCTGAATTCACTTTTGCAAATAACATGAGAACATCTGTTACTTTTATTTTTGATGATGGTGCAGAACAAATTGAATTTCCTGTGTTTAATCTAGTTTCAGCATATGCTGAATCTATCGATAATGTTGTAGCTGAATTTTCAGTAGAGGGATTGTTAGAGTATTATCCATTATTGTATCGTACAATTGATGATTCAAGAGGGGCATCAGGTAATTCGTATTCCTCAAACTTGGATTTTGATGCGCTAGTGGAATTCACAAATGGAGATGACACCCTAAGAGGATTTGAATTCAAAAAATGCATTATATCTGATGCTAAAATCACTACTCAAAGAGACAAAGAAGAAGGATTTACTGGAAAAAGTGCTTTTGTTTTGGTTCATCAATTAGGTTTTACTTGTTCTGGATTATCTCCAGTTAACATGTACTATGATGAACTCAAAGGTGATACAATTAGAGCAGAAAAACTATCAAATGTTTTCTTTGAGCCTATTCAAAACACTGATCAAGGATTGAAAACTATGTCCACGTTTACTTTTGCAGATGGTATTGAAACTATAGAGTTTTCAATGTTTAAACAAAATGAAATTCTTACTAGTACTGAAAAAGTTAATGATGATAACGGTCAAAAAGCACTAGCTGCTGATGCATTTACAAGAAAAGTAACATATCCTACAATTGAGTTTCGAGGAATAGTTGGAGATTATCCTCTACTATACAACCACGTAGATGAAAATCGTAAAATTCAAGGTGTTGTTGGAACTCAGATGAAAAATCTTGTAGACATTGATGTAGATATTATATCTGATGGGCAAGTACTTCGTGGTTTTAACTATGTTAATTGTAGAGCCATAAATTATGATGTAGATAATGATGCAAACAAAGAAGAAAGCTATGCTAAAAACAAATTTGCACTAGAGAATCTCTTTGAATTTGAATGTCAAGGGTATCATCCAAACAATCCAACTTATGATGCAATGTATGCAGTTGAACCAGCAGATACAGAAAGTTCCAAAGATTTACGAAATACTGATAGATGGAGCTCTCTCTTTACAGTAAGAGAGTAATTTCTTTTTTTATTTTCACATCTATTTCTAATCCTCAACAATTAGTGTCATATCTAATTCATCAATTTGTGATTGAATTGCTTTTTTCAAAGTTACATTGTGTGCATTACAGAATTTGAAATAACCATCTATTGTTAGAAAACATCCACAAATCCATTTTGTTTTTTTATCGCCTTCAACTGTACACTTTGAATATTTTTGTTCAGACATGAAGGAACTATTCTGATTAATCTAAAAAGTCTAGTCTTTTGTAAAAAGGAAAAAGATTAAGGACAACCTTCCATTTTCTGGATAAAGTAGCCTTTTTCTTTAATTGCCTGTTCTACAGGCTCTGGGCAAGATTGTGAATGACAGAATGTACATTCGTTTGTAGTCATTGCTGCTTCTCCTTCCCCAACTGATTGTAACCACTCTTTGCCATATACTAGGGCTTTATCGTGATCTTTTTCACCAGTAATTACATCAAAGTGCATGGTGTGACCATCTGCTGCTTTGACATAAGTGTCGTATACGTGAATTTCCATAATTATTTAGCAAAAAAAGGGATATTTAATTCAAATACGTAATAACATGGCTATAGAATCTTAGCCTAATTTTTGCATTTCAAAAGTATCGCTAATTTTGATAACATTTTGATTAATTAGAAATTCTAAAACTGTGATCATTTCATCTTCAGATATTTGACCCTCAACATACCATTTCATGGTATCTTTAACCCATTTGGGAATTTTGGTATTTTCTATATTTGAAAGATTTACTTGATTGGAAATTTCGATACTTCTAGAAAACGTATCCAAGCTTTTTTCAATTTCTTCTAGTAATTCTTCTTTATCTTTTGTTACTTTGATTGTAATTAGCCAGTTTTTATCCCCGTCTGGTAGAAATATTTTTTTTACAATTGTGTTTTTGTCTTTTATTGTAGCATCAAACTGCAAAAATATTGCTTGTGAGCCATCAAATGTTGTAGTCTTTGCACTGGTAAATTCAAATCCCCAACATGGACCACCTTTATTTTCTCTACAGTTTACTTTTTCATTTTCAATTAGAAACTGAATCAATTCATAATTTATTGTACTAATTGGAGTGATACTTTTTTGATGTTTTATTGTCATTGCAGAACCACTACGCAAGTCTGCTTGCAATGTAATTTCATTTTGGAATTTATTCCAGTAATCACTTACTTTCCAGTTTGACGGATATTGTATGGAAAACTCTTTTTTCTCTAATGTATTATTTTCTGCTGCAGCTGACTGGATACTGCCAAAAAGAACCAACGTTATTGCTAAAATTATAATTTTCTGTCTCAACTAATTAAAAATCCAATTTACTAAATTATTATTTTCTTCCCGTAATTGTTTTTTACTTGCAAGTAAAGTAAAATCATGAAATATTTGGTAAATGTAACGATTTCAAATGATAAGGTTATACCTTTAGAGTTGGATGATACAAATTCTCCAAAATCTGTTTTAGAGTTTATAGAAAAATTACCATTTACTGTAAATCTTAATGTCTGGGGTGATGAAATCTATACCTCAGAATCCCCAATATCTCAACCTGAAGAAAATGCAAAAACACCAGTCAAGCTAAATGATGTTGCATATTGGCCTCAAGGCAAAGCAATCTGTCTCTTTTTTGGCCCTACTCCAATTGGAGAACCGGGTCAAATCACACCCGCATCGCCAGTTAACATACTTGGGAAAATTATCTCGCCAGATAAGGCAATTCTAAATGACGCTGATGGGACTAGTGCAGTTTTTAGTTTAATTTAATCTTGAATAGGAATTTCCAATACATCTGATTCTAAGACATATGCTTTGAAATTTTTATTGGTCCCTGAGTAAATAATCCACACAACTGGGTTGCTGTGCATGAATTTTTTATCAGTACTAGATGGATATGCCTCAGAATTTGGGTGTGAGTGAAAAATTCCTATCACATCTAATTTTCTCTCTTCAGCAATCTTGTATCCTTTTATTAATTGGTCATTTGATATTGTAAAATTTACTGGAGACTCTTCGATGTTTTTTGTTAAAAATACATCTGACACTGTATCTCCATTCCCATATAAAATGGCACATGATTCATTGGGATTTTCATTTTCTGCATGTTGAATTAGTATTTTTTTAATAGATTGTGATAGAGTAATTTTTTGCAAATCTATTCTACGTTAACAGTTCCTGCCATCCATGGGTGGAATGTACAGAAATAGTTGTAACTTCCAGCTTCTGTAAATGTATATTCAAACACACCACCGGCAGTCATCATCTCTGAATCAAATGTACCATCAGCTTCTGGTGATTGACCTGATGTAACTGTGTGAACTGTATTGTCTGCATTATCCCAAAGTACTGTTGTACCAACTGTTGTATCTATCACTTCAGGATCATAATAGATTTGACCATCTTCAGGAAGTGCAGATCCTTCTGGAATTACAACTTTGATTGGTGCTGCAGGTTCTTCAATAATTAAAGTTGCAACCATCCAAGGATGTACAATACACATGTATTCATGTTCTCCAATTTCTAAATTAGTTGTATCCAAAGTAAACACATCACCTGGACTCATTAAACTTGAATCAAATGTTTCACCAAAGTCTACTGAACTAGTTACAGTGTGCGCTGCAGAATCTGCGTTAGTCCATTCTATAACATATCCTTGTGTAACTGTTGCAACATCTGGAGAATAATCTGGATTACCTTCTACTGATGATTCTGATAAAATTTCAATTGCAAATGTTGGACCTGACGGTGTCAAGTCTTCAACTGGTTCTTCTACTCCAATTTGTTGTGGAATCATGTATGTGTCAGGACTTACAAATCCAAATGCTACCCAAACAATAATTCCAGTAGCTGCTGACATTCCAACAATTGATCCAACTGGTTTGACTAATGTTGGATGCTTCATCGCCAAATACGCAATCAAAATAGCAGGGAACGCAATTGCCATTAAAATTCCTGCAATAGTTACAGTATAGTCTGATGTATTCATTGTAAATCCATACATTCCAAATCCTAAGATTATTGAAAGAATTACCAAAGTCGTTGCTTTTGCTTTATTGCTAGTTGAAACACCTCCATCAAGGATTCCAGTAGCTAGAAAAATTAACCCCATAAACATCGTAAGGCCAGTCAAGGCATGCATACCATCAATGAACGTATGTGCGATACCTGCGTACGATATTACAACTCCAGCTAAACCTATAGCTGTTAATCCCATTCCTGGCATCATGAGGTCCCAATTACTCATTTAATGTAGCTGACTGACTGAGATACTTATTCCTTTTGAACTGGAATGGATCATACCAGACGAAGAAATTAAATGGCTTTGGAATAGGAAAGTGTGAATTGGGCCTTAAAGAAATAATGGAGATATCCAAACCCCGAATTGTTGTTCTACTAGTAATTACTGCTGTAACCTCAATGTATGCTGCAAGTAAGCTAGTTGATGGCGCTCCTGATCTTGAATATATCGATTATTTACACATAATTGTAGCAGGTGCATTGGCATCAGCTGGATCTAGTGCTTTGAATCATTACTATGATAGAGATATTGATCCAAAAATGACTAGGACCAGTACAAGACCAATTCCTTCAGGAAGGATGGCAGCATCCCATGTGATGATATATGGATTGGCTGTCAGTTGCATTTCAGTAATTTATGGATTCTTTGCATTAAATCCCGTATCTGCTTTCTTTATTGCAGTTGGAATATTTTCTTATGTCATAATTTATACTGCTTGGCTAAAACGTCTCAACTCATCAAACATTGTAATTGGTGGAATTGCAGGTAGTGCTGCAGCTTGGGCAGGATGGGCAGCAGCTACTGGCAGTATGGACTTGTTAGGATTCCTTGTTGGCTTTTTGGTATTTGTTTGGACCCCATCTCACTTTTGGTGTCTTGCAATGAAGATTAAAGATGAATATGCACAAGCAAACGTTCCAATGTTACCTGTTGTTATTGGAATGCAAAAAACATCAAAGTACATTTTAGGAAACACACTAATTTTACTTCCATTTTCATTTACACTTGTATTAATTCCAGATGGATTGGGACTTGTTTATACAATAATTGCTGCAATCTCTGGTGGAATGATGTTGGTGTATCATTACAAATTAACAAAGATACCTACATCTGAATTTGCTTGGAAAGCATACAAGGTTACTGCTCCTTATCTTACAATAATTTTTGTAGCCGTTGCATTAGATGCAGCATTTCACTTTCCGTTATTTTAGAAATTATTTTTCTCTACCTGGGAAGCTGGCTTCATAATCTTTTTCCATCACTTCTTTATTTTGTTGTGCAACCTTGTCGACTACTTTTTCGACAACTATTACCTCTATTCTACGCTCATCTTTTGTAATCCATGCTACTTTGATTAAGCCAAGTATTTCTAAATCCAAAAGTATTTTGTTGAATTTGTCTAGTGGTAGAATATTTTCATCTTTTGTTAGTATTTTGTAAAGCTCAACATCTGTTAAGGAATTTGCTTCTTTGATTTTATCAAATACAGTATTTCTTATTGGTATTGCCATTTTTATCCGTAGAATGTTTTATCCTCTGACTTTGGTACTACGTTAGATATACTTTCCTTCACGTTGTTGTACCACAAGTCTACTTCTTTTGTAATTGATGGTTTTACTTGTTTCAAACTTTTTGCAAAGTCTTGACTGGATATTTTATCAGAATTATTTTGCATTGCATGAACTGCAGCTTCACGACATAATGCTGCTAAATCTGCACCTGAATAATTTTGAGTTGCAATTGCAATCTCTTGTAGTTTAACATCATTGGTTAATGGCATCTTTTTTGTCAAAATTTTGATAATCTCTAATCTTCCTTTTTCATCTGGCGGTGATACGTAGAGAACTAAATCTAATCTTCCTGTTCTTAATAGAGAGTTATCTAACACATCTGGTCTGTTTGTAATTCCAATTACTACAACTCGTGAAGAAATACCTTCTTCAATCTCAGTTAGTAATTGACTTAGAATGTTCTCACCCACTCCACTCTCCCCTGTTTTATTTCGTGCAAGTGAATCTAGTTCATCAAAAATTACAACACATGGTGATGATGCTTTAGCTTTTCTGAAAACCTCTCGTATAGCTTTTTCAGATTCACCAATCCATTTTGAAAGAATTTCAGGACCTTTAACTAAAATCATGTTTGCACCAGTTTCAGTTGCAAGTGCTCGTGCAAGGAGTGTTTTTCCACATCCTGGTGGACCATAAATTAAGGCTCCTTTTGGTGGTTTAATTCCAATTTTTGTGAATCTACTTGGTTCTTTCATTGCAGTAACTAGATTATCAGTTAATGATTTTTTGATACTATCTAATCCTCCTACATCTTGCCACCATACTTTGGATCTTTCAACATAAACTTCCCTCATTGCAGTAGGGATTACTTCGTGCATTGCTTCGTAAAAATCAATTAGTTTGATTTGCATTGATTCTAACACTTCAGATGGAATCTTTTCTGTTTCAAGATCTATTTCTGGTAGGTATCTTCGAATTGACTTTAGTGCAGCTTCTCTGCAAAGAGATTTGATGTCAGCACCAGTATACCCATGTAATTCTGATGACAAATCTTTCAAATCAATGTCCTCATTAATTGGCATTCCTCTTGTATGAATTTCAAGAATCTCTAATCTTCCATCCTCATTTGGAACTGAAATCTCAAACTCTCTATCAAATCTACCTGGTCTTCTAAGGGCAGGATCTACACTGTCTGGTCTGTTTGTAGCACCAAGGACAATTACATTTCCTCTATCGTTAAGACCATCCATTAATGCTAACAGTTGAGCTACAACTCTTTTTTCAACATCACCGTATGCCTCTTCTCTTTTTGGAGCAATGGCATCTATCTCATCGATGAAAATAATACTTGGCGAATTGTCTTTTGCTTCTTTAAAAATATCTCTCAACTTTGCTTCAGTCTCACCGTAATACTTGTTCATAATTTCTGGACCGTTAATTGGATACATGTTAGCTTCTGATTCACTAGCAATTACTTTTGCAAGTAGAGTTTTTCCACAACCTGGTGGACCGTAAAGTAAAATTCCACTATGTGGTTCAATTCCTAATCTTACAAATAATTCTGGATGTTTTAGTGGTAGTTCAACAATTTCTCTCATTGCTTTAACTTTGTCACGTAGTCCCCCAACTTCTTCGTATGTTACACGAACTTTTCTATCCACTGAAGTCTCAGTTGAAATGGATAGTACTGTAGAGCGGTCCATTTTCACTACACCTTTTGGTGAAGTCTTTGTAATTTTGAAATCCATTGAATTACCTAAAATCATAACTGAAATTTCATCCCCATGAACAATTGGTAACCCTTTCAATCTATTTTTCACAAAATCTGTAAACTCTTTGTCTACAGTTACTGAATCATTAACTGGTGTAAGTGAAACTGTTTTTGCAATCTTTGATGAAACTTTTCTAATTTTTACAATATCATTTAATGATGCTCCCACATTTTTTCTTGTTTGACCATCTACTCGAATAATATCTGGTAATTTTTCATCTTCATCAACTGGCCAGATAACTGCACAGCTAGATCTTGAACCCATTACTTCTATAATGTCTCCAGGAGATACCTTGAGAAAATCCATAGCATCCGGACCAATTCTGGCTCGTTTTTTGCCTACGTCTCTTTGTTTTGCTTCTCCAATTCGCATTTGCAAAGTCTCTTCTTTGCGGACCAAAAAATCACCTATTTCATGTCAACGGACATTCTACTCATGTTAAGAACTTCAAATTCACTAACACCTTCAACTGATTTGACAGCATTATCCATTGCATCACTTTGTCCTTCTTTATCTTCTAAAACAAATTCTGCTTTCAAAAATTCTAGTCCAAATGCTAGTGGTTCTTTGGCATGTCTTTTCATCTCAATTCCATCAGGTAGTGATGATTGGATGGATTCTGCTAGTTTATCTAAATCTACTTCAGTTCCAGTTGGAAGAATTTTTGTGATAAATAATAATTGAGCCATTTTTCTATGGTCCCACCGTATTACATGAAGTACAAGTATAGTTTCTTGCTGCTTCTCTGCAACTTTGACATCTCCAAATTAAATCAGCACCACATTCAGGGCAATTGAATTTTACACATTTATCATTAGGCATAATATGTCTGTGACAACAACTACATGTTGGTAATGAGATCGTAGATGAAGACATATTGCAATTTTCTGTAAACTTCATTTATACCTTGCTTAGAATTTGTGCATAAATTATCCAAGTAATTTTTTGAGCTCTCCTCCGATAAGAGTTTGAGCAGTTTTAATTGATCCTTTCATTCCAAGTAATTTGATTATTGAACTTGTATGAAAATCAAAATCATCTTTTTCTGAAATATCTTTTATAATTTCAGGTGTAATTGATTCAAATAATTTATTGATTGTTTGATTATCTATTCTCTCTAAAAGTTTTCTAGCTAAAAGCTGTTTATCAAATTCTTTTCCAAATCTTGTTTTCCATCTTTTTTGGTATTCATTAAGATCATTCTGATCATTTGTTTTCAAAAAATTTGAAATTGCTTGTCCTGCATATACTCCGCCCATTCCACTAGTGAAAATTCCTCCAGCAGTAGTTGGTTTTGCCTGTCCTGCAGCATCGCCTATGATTACTGTTTTACCATCGATAAAATTCTCAATTGGTCCTTTTATCCAAATTGGTGCGAAAATTTTTCTAATTGTTGAATGAATTCCTTTTTCTTTTAAAATTTCATCTAACACTTCAGATACATTGATTCCTCTTCCTGCAACTCCAACTTTTCCTTTACCTTCATTTGATGGAATTATCCATGCAAAGAATCCTGGATATTTCTCTTGATCAAAAATTACTTCTACTTTTCCTTTCTTAATCCAGTCCGCATAGATTTCATATTGTGCAGATGAAATAATTCCTGTTCTGTCTTTATGAATTAGTGATGATACTCCTCTGGCATCAACAAAAATTTTACAATCAATTTTTTCATCACTAGTTCTAATTCCTGAATCTGTAATTTCTTGAAAACTTGTTCTAACTTTAATTACTGCACCATTTTTTTGTGCTTGAAATGCTATTTGTTTATCTAATTCTCTTCTGCTTATTTCAATAACTTTTTGTTTTTTTGAATTAATTGTAAAATTATTTCCGTTTGGTGCTGTAACTTTTGCTGATTCTATCATATGATCAAATGTTTTTCTAAATGGTATTACTCCTAATTCTTCTAATCCTGCAATACTAACTAGTCCTCCACAATGTTCTGGTGTTCCAATCTCGTAATCTTCTTCAATTACTAGTACTGAAAATCCCTTTGAAGCAATTTCTCGTGCACATAATAATCCTGCAACACTTCCACCTGCAATTACTACGTCATAGTTCACAGATTTTGTTTCTTTGTCAATTATTTAATTCAAAAGTTTTTCATTATGCCTGTATTTGATAATAATATGGGCGATATCAAACAGGTGATAGCTGTAAGGACTGATCTTGGTATGGGAAAAGGAAAGATTGCAGCTCAGGTGGGACATGCTTGTGTACTTGGAGCAGAACATGTAAGAAAATCACATCCTGAATGGTTTAAGGAATGGTGGGGAGGACAAGAGAAAATTGTTCTCAAAGTTTCAGGTATCAAAGATTTACAAGAAGTCAAAAGAGGTGCAATTGATTTGAACCTTCCTTGGTCTGAAGTCACAGATGCTGGTCATACTCAGATATCTCCTGGAACCACAACTTGCATTTCAATAGGACCTGCACCTGAAAACCTAATTGATAAAATCACTAGAGATCTTAAATTAATGTAATAATTCATTCTTGGAATAAGATATAACCTGGCTAGATATTTTTTGAATTATGAAGAAAAAGGGATTACTATTTGCATTATTTTTTGGTGGAATTATGGTTACCTCTGGATTTGGATTACAAAGTATGATGTCACCATCTCCTAATGACAATCCTGATGTAACAATTACTGGAACTCCTGCTGATAACTTTCCTGATGAACAACGTGCTCAATTTTGTGGTTCGGGTGATGCAAAATCCACAAAATATGTAAAAGAATTTTCTATCCCAACAGAGTGTACAAACCCATTAGCTGTAGTAACTGATTATGATGGAAATGTTTGGTTTACAGAAACTAATACTGGAAAATTGGGAAAATTCAATCCACTAACTGAAACATTTACTGAATATGATAACCCTACATGGCCACCTGGTGCTCGTTCAATGATGTGGGGAATTGATTATGCTCCTGATGGTTCTGTTTGGTTTACTGATGAAACATATGATTCTGTATGGAAGTTTTCAACTATTGATGAACAATACACTCGATTAGCATATCCTACTGAAACTGATGCATTACCACAAAGACTCCAAATTGATGGTTCTCAAATTATAATTAATGATTTTACAGGAAATAAACTCACACTATTGGATCCAAGTCAATCAGATGAAGAAGTAAATTATCTTAGTATTCCTTCCCCTGTTGATAATTCTGTAACTGCAGACTTTGCAATTGATGCTGATGATAACATTTGGTATACTAATTGGTTATTCCAACAAGGTGGGGTTTTAGTTAAATTCAATCAAAATGAATATCTTGATTCAGTAACACATACTGGTGAGCAATATCTTGCATTATCTGATTTTATTGATGTTTACAAATTACCAACAACATTACTCACCCCAAATGGAGCTACAGTATCTAATGATGGATTAATTTGGTTAGCTGACACAACATCTTCATCATTTTTCAGTTTTGATCCTGTATCTGAAAAATTCATTCAATATGTTACAGCAGATCCATTACTTAGTACATATGGAAATCAAACAGGAATTGTAAAAACTCCAATTTCACGACCATACTGGATTGATACTGATGATCAAGGACGTTTAATTTTCAATGAACAAACTGCAAATAATATTTCTGTAATGGATCCAAAATTACAATCACTTGTAGAATATCAAATCCCCTCAAAGAATCCTAACTGGGGTGACTGTGATCCTGGAACTGGTATGATGATAGCTGATTGTGGTATCGCACAAATCTTTGATTTTGCAATAGATGGACAAAAAATTTGGTTTACTGAATGGGTGGTAAACAATATTGGTGTAGTTGATACTTCGATTCCTTTACCTATTGAAATTCAACTAGAAACTAATTCTCTAGTAATGTCTTCAGGTGATTCACAACATCTCAACTTTATCGTATCCCCAAACTCTCAAAATGATTTGATGGGTGTTTCATTAATTCTTGAAACTACGCATGATTTCTTGAATGTTGAACTAGACATGAATACTCCTGAAACATTCCAATTAGATTTTGATGCCCCTAGACCGATTCATACTAATATTTCAATTTCTGATGATGCAGTTCCTGGAACATACAAAGTTCTTCTTGGTGCACAATCATCTGATGTTGCAATTAGCAAATATGTTACTGTGACAATAGAGTGATTCCAAATCTAGATTCTTTAATTGGAATTTCAGTTTATAGTACTGACTTTGATGGAATTGGTGGAAAAATTAGAATTAAACCTGAAGATTTTCACGTAAGTGAATTAATTTCTGAAAAGGCAAAAAAATCAATTGATGATAAAGATGGTTATGCCGTATACAAATTAACAAAGAAAAAGATTGACACCAATCATGCTCTCTCTGATGTTTTTAAAAAGAAAGGAATTCGATTAAAAGCACTTGGATTAAAAGATGCATCAGCAGTAACTGAGCAATTTGTTTGTGCAGGAAATAAAGAACGAGGTGTGGATAATTTCTCTACTGAAAAATATTCACTTGAAAAACTTGGTCATGTAAAAAAACCAATATCAAAAAAAGACATGATAGGAAACCACTTTAAAATAAAAATCTCTGAATGCTCTGATGGTCTATCTTCTTTTGATGATTTTGAAAAAACTCTGAATTTTTATGGCTACCAGCGTTTTGGCTCAAAAAGACCAGTTACACATCTAATTGGTAAGGCAATTCTGCAAAGAGATTTCAAAAAAGCAGTTGAATTGGTATTGTCCTTTACATCTAGTTATGATTCAAAGGAAAATACTGAGATTCGTGAAAAATTACTAGATCCTGCAAATTATGAAAAATATCTTGATGAGGTTCCTTTCCAGATGGATATTGAAAGAATTGTTTTAACTGAAATGATTGATCATGGTGAGCCTCTAAAAGCAATCCATGCTATTCCTTTATCGCTACGACGATTTTACATTCAGGCTTATCAATCCTATATTTTTAATCAGTCTTTGAGTGCTGCATTCTCTGATGGTGAAAATCTATTTGAAGCACAATTAGGTGATGTCTGTTTTGATTTTAAAGGAATAATTGGAAAATATGTTAAAGGAATGGATCAATATTTGGCATTACCTTTTGTCGGATATTCTTATTACAAAAAAACAAGATTTGATTATCAAATTTCAAAAATATTACAAGCAGAAGAGATCGCACCAAAAGATTTCTTCATAAAAGAAATGCAAGAAGTAAGTAACGAGGGTGGCTTTAGACAAGCTGCAATTCATTGTACCAATTATTCTTCACATGATGATGTGGTAGAGTTTTCTTTATCTCGTGGTTCTTTTGCAACAATTTTGTTACGAGAAATTATGAAACCTGAAAATCCAATGACTGCTGGATTTTGAGATCTAATTTTTAATGAAAATTTCTTAGATGTCTTTAAGTTAGTCTTTATCTTAAGATAGTGTGACTGAAATGGAAAAAGCTTACATGCTAATTAGCTGTGAAATTGGAGAAGAACAATCACTTTGTTCACAATTAACAGAAATTCCTGAAATAAAAAATTGCTTGGTAACTTTTGGTAGTTATGATATTGTTGCAGAATTTGTTACCGACTCTTCGGGGGATATGAATGAAATAATTACATCAAAGATTAGAAAATTACAAAAAATTCGTAGTACAATAACTCTTCGTGTAACAAACTAATTTCTTTTGAGAATTTTAATCCCTGACCCTATTCCTATAATTATGATTCCTGCAATAATTATTTCAAATCCATATGTTATCCATTTTGGATTAGAATACATGAAAGATGATTCTGGTCCAACCAATGATAATCCCTGCAGATAAAATATTATTCCTAGAATCACGAAAATCACACCGATGATACTTACTATGATGCCTATTTTCATGAGATATCTATCTATTCAGTCCTAAAAAGGGTAAAGAGAATTGATCATTTGACCAAATGATTTTTGGGCTCAGTCTTTAATGATTTTTTCAATATTATACAAAATGTACAACTGGGAGAATTCTATGCAATCAAATGAGCATAAACACCTAGGCCTGATATTATTTGGCGCCTCAGCATCTCTTGCAGTAATTTTATTTTTAATTTTTCATCCTCAAATTGAGGCAATAAACAAAGAATCGCCAATTTTGATTAACATAATGTTTTTTCCTGCAATGGCTATCGGATTTCTTTATGGAATGAGAATTACAGAAAGAGCAGTTAGACCATCTGAGATTCAAAGTCCAATCAAACGCTCAATTGTAAAAATTTTCTTGTTTTTCTTTGTAATGGGTGGTATGTTTAGTTCTGTAAACTTTGCAATCAATGGAGGTAGTATAATGCCTGACATTACCATCTTAGAAGATGGATTGATTCCTTGGTTGAGCTCTTTTGTAACTGCAAATGGTGGAGCTACTTTTCTAATTATTTCAAGTATTGCCCTAATGGCTGCAGCAACAAAAAGAATAGTTGGAATGAATTCTGGATTTCTAAATAGACTCGTTACATTTGTTGGAACATTTGTGTTCTTTACTATCCTGGTTCTAAGTTTTACAAAATCTGATCCTACCTCATCTGGAGTTTTCTTGTATACTTTTTATCAAGCAGGAATTGTTGGTGGTGCATTTTATGCAATGAATAGACTCACAAAAAATCAAAACATGTTAGAAGATTTTAGTAATGGCTACTAGTCATTCATCAAAATCAACATAGATTCCTGCGATTTTATTATTTATTCTATCGTGATATTTCTCACAATCTTCTGCTTTGAAATCATTTTCTTTACATTCATTGAAATGTGCTGTATGATCTCTTTGCATGTTATCTGCAAATAGTACATTAGAGCCTATTGCTAATGCGATTAGTGCGATTGCTGTAAGGCTGGCAGCAACTACAATCATAGAATACCCTACATGTGCATGATTGTGTTCTTCTTTCATTTACAGAAAATCCATAACTCTAGAATTTAATCTTTTCAAGTCTAATTTTTGCGATCAAATTAGTGCTAGATTAGTGTATTTTGGGAACAAAGAAAAGAAAGTATTCAAAAATACATTCGTTGAGTATTCAAATTCTCCAGTATGAGTTTCTTGGACCTATTCCACTTGATGAATGGGGTCCACCTATGGAAAAACTGGTGTATTTGATAATGACTAGAGAGAAGGACAAATTTAACATAATCTATGTTGGGGATTGTGAAAAAACAGATGAAGAGTCATTTTTTACTCAAAATCCCAATTTCAAATGTTGGATGCAGCATTCAGTTTCAGAAAAAACATTACATCTTGCAATATTGCCATTATTTGAGTCAAGTACCGAAAGCAGACAAAATATTCTCAATAAAATAATTAATCGTTACAAACCTGTTTGCAATGCTGATGATATAGTTGCCCCAAAACCTGATTATATTGTTAGGTCTGTTAAAGAATCAGAAAAATTTTCTTGTCCTTGTTGCGGTAAAGACATGAAGCCTGAAAAGATTCTTGAAAAATCAACACTATACCGTTGTACTGGTTGTGGAATTAGTGATACTAAACTTAATTCTTAGATTTGTTTTGAACATCAAAGATTTGTAACATTAGTAAATCCATTGCTTTTTTTAAATGTCCAAACTCATTGATTGAATGCATTTGTCCTTCTACTAGTGCTCTCATTACTTTGACTGAATTTTTTTGATAGTCATCAGATGCAACAATTTCCATTGCATTGAGTTTTGATAACAGATTGTCTAATTCTTTTAGCATTTCATCTGCTGGTTTGTGCTTATCCATGTTTTTCTAAAAATATTTTGATATATGAATTGTTACAGTAAATCCTCGTCAATTGTTTGAATAGGATCTACGTACTGTTGACATGTACAATTTGGAATTTGGCATTTTCCAGCCTTGATAATTGAATCACTGTTCTCATTTAAGATATGTATCTCATCTGTATGATGACATCTCTTACAGTTCATAATGAAATCTATTTTCTCCGATATTTAAGCACAAAAAGTTAAGGGATTAAAACTCCTCTAGCTTCAATTTCTGAATCTTTTAATTTTTTGAGTGCTTCATTTGCACCCTCTAAAGGAAATGTTTGTGTAATTACTTCGATATTTTTTTCATCACAAATTTTGATTACTTGCTCCATGTCTTTTGTAGAACCAATTAGTGTTCCTCTGATTGTTTTTTCTTCAAATGCACTAAATGCTGGATTCTCACCTACTGTTGCAATTACAATTAGTCCTCCCTTTTTGACTGATTTTATTGCAGTATCAGTTACTATATCTGCTGGTGCAAAAACAATTGCTGCATCAAGTGTTCCGTGTTTTTCTTTTAGTGTAGATAAAAATTCGTCTTGGTTTTCTGTAAACTTTATTGCATCATTTGCACCTAGTCTCTTTGCTACATCAAGATGATTCTGAGTTCTAGAAAATGCAATTACATTACAATTCTCAACTTTGGCAAACTGTACTGCCATGTGTCCAACACCGCCAATTCCAAATATTCCAATTTTTTTATCTGCTTTTGGTTCTGCTGCTTTTACTGCTTTGTATGCTGTAATTCCTGCACAAAACAATGGTGCTGCATATTCTGCTTTCATGGATTCTGGAACTTTGGTTGCAAAATTTTCTGTAACTGTAATGTATTCTGTGTATCCTCCTTTGAAAGATTCTCCTGTAATTATTGATGATTCACAAAGATACTCTTTTCCTTCTAGACAGTATTGACATTTTTGACATGCTTCAAGAAGTGGTGTGATTCCTGCTCTATCTCCTACTTTGAATTTAGTTACATCTTTTCCAATTTCTATAATTTTGCCAACTACCTCATGACCTGGAACAGTTGGTAGTGCTGGTGGAATTCCGATATCAAGCCAATCCCCTTCAATTCCATGAAGCTGTGAATGACAAACACCGCAAGCCTCAATTTTTAGTAAAATTTCATTTGCACGCTTTATTTCATGCCTATCAATTTGGGTTAATTTCAATGGATTTGTTTCAATTTTGGCGCATTCAGATAGTACCATTGCACGCATTTTTTCCATAATTGCACCCATTTACCACTGAATTTTAAGATTCTCTCATTAGAAAAATAAAGGACTAATTCTGAATTATTCCATGACTGAAATTACTGATGAGGATAAAGAAAGAGTCACTCTATTGCGATTAGTTACTAGTTCTAAAAATGAATTTAAAAATCTCACACTAGATCAACTAAGTAGACTCGATACCTTACTTCAAAAAAAAGATTATTCTCATGATAAAAAAGCTCACAAATCAAAAGAAAAACTAATGAAAAAAATTAATGTTAGAATTTATGAATTAACTGAAGGACGAGGAATTTGGGGATAACTCTAAGTACAAATATTCTAAAAAATCTGATTAACCATGGTTGAGAATCATCTATCTTCTGAAACTAGTCCATACTTGCTTCAACACAAAAATAATCCTGTTGATTGGTATGGTTGGAATGATGAAGCATTAAAAAAAGCTAAAGATGAAAACAAACCAATTTTTCTAAGTATTGGGTATAGTGCATGTCATTGGTGTCATGTGATGGCACATGAATCATTTGAAAATGATGATGTTGCAGAATTCATGAATGAGAATTTTGTAAATATCAAAGTAGACCGAGAAGAAAGGCCTGACATTGATGATATCTATCAAAAAGTTTGCCAGATAGCAACAGGTCAAGGTGGTTGGCCTTTGAGTATTTTTCTTACCCCTGATCAAAAACCATTCTATGCTGGAACATACTTTCCTGTATTGGATTCTTATGGTCGTCCGGGATTTGGTAGTATCTGCAGACAACTATCACAAGCTTGGAATGAAAAACCAAAAGATATTGAAAAATCAGCAGAAAAATTTCTTGTAACTTTACAAAAAGCAGAAGCAATCACTGTTCCATCAAAACTAGAACGTGTACTACTTGATGAGGCTGCATTGAATCTGTTTCAATTAGGGGACTCCGCATATGGTGGATTTGGCTCTGCCCCAAAATTTCCAAATGCTGCAAATGTTTCATTTTTGTTTAATTATGCAAAACTTTCAGGACACTCAAAATTCACTGAATTTGGGCTCAAAACCCTCAAAAAAATGGCAAAGGGTGGAATTTTTGATCAAATCGGAGGTGGGTTTCACAGATATTCTACTGACGCTAAATGGCTTGTTCCTCATTTTGAAAAAATGTTATATGACAATGCATTGATTCCAGTTAATTTTGCTGAAGCATATCAAATTACAAATGATCCTTTCTATCTTGAAGTTTTACAAAAAACACTTGACTTTGTTTTACGTGATATGACTTCGCCTGAAGGTGGTTTCTATTCTGCATATGATGCAGATTCAGAAGGTGTTGAAGGTAAATTTTATGTTTGGACTAAAAAAGAAATCAAAGAAATTTTGGGCGATGATGCTGATATCTTTTGTCTATTTTATGATGTAACTGATGGTGGTAATTGGGAAGGAAATACCATTTTGTGTAATAATCTGGGACTCTCAAATGTTGCCTTTAATTTTGGAATTACAGAAGAAAAGGTGAGAGAAATTCTAAAGACATCTTCTGAAAAATTATTAAAAGTTCGCTCAACTAGAATTTCTCCAGGATTAGATGATAAAATTCTGGTTTCATGGAATTCTTTAATGATTACAGCATTTGCCAAGGGATACCGAGTTACAAATGATATAAGATATCTTGATGCTGCAAAAAATTGTATTTCATTTGTTGAAGAAAATCTCTTCTCAGATGGAAATCTATTACGTACTTACAAAAATGGCACTGCAAAAATTGATGGATATCTTGAGGATTACTCTTATTTTCTAAATGCATTACTTGATGTGTTTGAAATTGAACCTGATGTAAAATATCTAAAACTAGCATCAAAACTAGGACATCATCTAGTAGATCACTTTTGGGATCCTGAAAATAACAATTTCTTTATGACTTCAGATAACCATGAAAAATTAATCATAAGACCAAAAAGTAATTATGATTTATCATTACCATCTGGAAATTCAGTTTCAGCATTTGTAATGCTTCGATTGTATCATATTTTGCATGAGCAAAAATTCCTTGATATTACTACCAAAATATTAGAATCTCAGGCACAAATGGCTGCAGAAAATCCTTTTGGATTTGGATATTTGCTCAATACCCTTGTAATCTATTTGGAAAAACCTGTGGAGATTACAATAATTAATCAAGAAAATTCTGAAATTTGTCAATCTCTAATTTCAAAATATTTGCCAAATTCATTTAGAGTTACAATTAATGACTCTGCTCAATTAGAAAAATTATCAGAGTATCCTTTCTTTGCTGGTAAAACATTTGAATCAAAAACTAGTGTTTTTGTTTGCAAGGATTTTTCATGTTCATTACCATTGCATACACTTGAAGAAATAGATTCTACTCTCTAGACTTTTTTCAAATCAATTGAAATTACATTTCCAACTTGAGGTCTTCCAATGTTTTCATATCTTGATCTTGGCATTGCCATTGTCATTTGTGTTTGCTGATATGTCTTAATGTTTACAGTGGGTTGTGCTTGAAGAATTGCCTCTAGTAGTGGCATTACTTGTTCTTTAGTTTCAGAATCCAGTTTTTTTGAAACATTTTCTATTATCATCTGTTTTTGTGAAATTGGTTCAGTTGAAACATTTTCAATTAATGTTAATTGAATCATTTGACCGTTATCCACTATTTGTGTAACTTTGAATTCATTTGTAGCTGACAATATTTTAGTAAATTTTTTAGATGATTTATCTTTAACGAATTGAAAAATATAATACAACTACTGCTAATACCACTGATGATATTACTCCTAAAAAGAAAATAATTTTACTACCATCAATTTTCATAATTGAGGTCATTTTTGATTGAAATTAAACTGTATTGATTTTTTTAAAATCATTTATTCTAAATTAGAATCATTTTCTTTGTCATTTTTTGGCTCATCCTTTGGCTTTTTGTCTAGTCCTTTAGCCTCTAAAATTGATTTTTTAATCAATGGTGCTCGCTCTTTTATCATTTGATTAAATTCTCGTATATCATCCAACCCTGGTGTTTGCTGTTGATTTTGAAGTGCTTGTAAGAATCCTGAATACACACATCCCGTAATTATCCCAAATGCTGTATCTGGTATTGATTCTACTTCTGGCACAAAGTTTTCTGCAATTTGTTTGTATGATTCTGATTCACTAATGTAATAATCAATTAAACTATCGATGAAATCTTTGTTTTCTTTAGAAATCGGCATTCTTTTTTTATTACATCTTTGTTTATTTAATTGTCTTTGATTAATCGTTTATTTATTCATCAATAATTTTCTAATTATTGTGGAAAATAGAATCAGATGAAGAATATTATCGAATATTTGATTCTAAAAAATTGATAGCAGGCTACTTTGATCCTGACTATGGTGATATTTTTCCAAAAAATAATGCATCTGAAATAATACTATCAATGCAAAAAAATCATGATCCAATTTTGGGTGGAATGTTAATGATTCCAATGGTAAAATTTCGTTTGTTTGATACTGATTTGGATACTGATATCACTTATGTAGAACAAAATGTGTCTAGAGTCTCTGAGCATCTAATCAAATGGAAAGATTTCTTGTCTAAAATAAATTCAAAAATACACTCTGTGCATATTTCTCATACTGATCAAGATATGCTAACAATAACATTTCCTATAATTTTTTCAAAACCCACTCCTCTTGAAAAGAATCAATTACTACAAGAAATCTCTTCTACTCTGGATTTGTTACAGAAATCTGATTTATTGTAAATTCTTCAATTAATTATACGCATAAAATTATGGAATTAATAATAAATCCAAATATGGTGGGAATATTGGAGATAAATTAGGATATTGATATGGATTTAACTTCAAATAAAAAAAAATGGCTGTGGTATTTACTTACATTTACTATAATTGTTCTAATTATTGCAGTAACGATAAAAATTTACAGCATAGAGGAGAAAAATATCAAAACATCCATTATTGAAAATCAAGTTGGAATTCAAGAAGTCATTACAAAATCTATTTCTAAAAATATTAGTTCTGAATTAGAATTAATAATATTTGAGCTTGATATTTTATCCAGATCAGATGAACTTCAAAATGACATTGGGACTGTAGATTCAAATCAATTAATGCTTCAAACTTTTGAACGTCTAAATTCTATATCTCCAACTGCACAAATTTTGGCCCTTGATGAAAATTTTACAGTTTTATCACAAGTAAGTCAAAGTCATAATTCCCTTGTTGGATCTACAGTAAAGGGGTTATCTGAATTAATTGATTCAGAAGAGCAAATTATTGAATTAGAACCAAAAATTTTGTCAATTAACACACTTCTGTATGATGAACCTGAAATTGCAATCACATTTCCTATCATAAATCAAGAAACAAACCGCCCAATGGGATTACTTTTGATAACATTTGCTTCAAGTGAATTTTTTGAGCGTCATGGGAACATCTATGATATTGAATCTCAGTTCTTGATGGTCATGGATGAAAATCACATCTTACTAATTCATCCTAATATGGAAAATGTGGGTAAAGATTTTTTCGATGATGAAATTCAAAATACTGTAAATAATAATTCCATTCTAAATGATCATATTCAAACTGTCCTTCAAGGAAATCTATCTACTGTCATCTATACATTGGATGATGATATTGGTGAGCGAATAAATTCTGGAATCCCTGTAATGATTAATGGCAAAAATGAATTCATGTTTGCAGTAGTTACGCCTACACAATCAATAAACAAGGCAATTGATGAAACAATCTTTTTTTCAAAAATTCAAACTGTCTTTTTGTTATTATCTACAATTGTTGTGTTGTTAGTACTGTTGGTTAAACGTTCACAGAGTTTCAAAAAAGAAAAACTCTCAGTAATTGGACAACTTTCTTCAAACATTGCACATGACATACGAAATCCATTGGGTACAATTAAAAATGCTGGAGTTATAATCGGTAAAGAAAACAATGAAAACAATGAAATTATCTCAAGGGAAATAAATCGTATCAATATTTCTGTAAGGAGAATATCTCATCAGGTAGAAGAAGTGTTAAACTATGTTAGGACAACACCGATGATATTAAATCCATATTCAATTAACCAAACACTCAAAGAAGCAATTGATACATTGGATGTTCCTTCAAACATTGAAATAATTCTTCCAAAAAATGATACTACTATCAATTTTGATCACGAAAAAATACTGATTGTATTTGTAAATATTATTCTAAATGCAATACAATCTATTGACAAACATGATGGCCGTATCTCAATTGACATACGTGAAACTTCATCTGATGTAACGATAAATTTTGAAAATTCTGGACCAAACATATCTTCAAAAGATTTGAAGCATCTATTTGATACATTATTTACAACTAAACTAGAGGGAACTGGTCTAGGACTTTCAAGCTGTAAAAATATCATTGAGCAACATAACGGAACTATTAATGCAAAGTCTGATCCTGTAATATTTTCAATAAAATTACCAAAATCATGATTCAAGAAAAATTGATTAGTAATACAGGGGTCAAATTAGAATAATGCCTAATCCTAGAATTCTCTTAGTTGATGATGATGTCCAGTTCTTGGAGGCAACTGAATACATGCTAAAATATGAAAATTATACTGTAATTACGGCTAAAAACGGAGAGGATGCCATAACAAAATACAAGGAATCTGAGCCTGATATTGTTTTAATGGATCTCAAGATGCCTGTGATGAATGGATATGATGCGTTTTTTAAAATAAAAAAAGATAATCCTGATGCAAAGATTGTCTTTACATCAGCTTATGCAATAAATAATCAAGAATTTGAAAAAGCAAAAAATTCAGGATTATATGGATTGTTAACAAAACCTTTTGATCTAAACGAATTAAACAAAATCATTACTTCAAAAAATTAGCTATCTAACTTTGGAATTTTTTAGTACACTATATCTGGCATGAAAATATTTTGTAGATTCTTTGAAAAAAACTAAAAACCATTTTTTTAATTCTATATCTGTATCAAAAATTGGTTCTAAACTTTTAATCCCAATATTTGTTGTATTATTATTTTGAATTGGTTGATATAATAAATTAACAAAAAACCAATATGAAATTTGTTCTGCTAATTTTTCTTCTGAGATATTTTCAAAATTTCTCTGATACTTTATGTGTACGTATGACATTAATTCATAAAATGGAATTCCAGGTGAAACTTTAATCTGTGGATTATCTGCAAGTAAACCGTTTGCCAAGAATTTAATCCCGTATACTTTATTTCCAATTACTGATTTAATATTCTCCCATTTTCCAAAAACTTTTGGTAACACTTTGGCATATTTTTTTGCAATTTTATCTATTTCTTTATCATCAAGATCCATCACATCAATACAATACAACACTCCATACAATGATAATCTGTACTTGTCAGAAATTCCTGTCTTGAAACTTTTCCCATCTTTTACAACTAGTCCTAAATCTACAATTCCCTCTGAATGTTTTCCTTTGTCTTTTCTTCCTACAAGTAATCTTCTGTAAATTTTTTCTCGTTCACGTAGTTTTGAAATATCATTTGATATTGAGATTTTTGCAAAATCCCATGTAGTCATTGCCTCATTGCTGCTCATAACTTTTAGTAAATTTTGAACATTTTGTTGATGTTTAGTTAATCCAGATTTTTTTCCATATGTTGCTCCGTAATGACTATGAGACTTTGGACGTAGATACAACTTGTAATTTTGTAAATTTCCAAATGTAGAATCATCATCATAAGGCATACCGTATTACGGTATCTCTTGTTATATATAACTCAGGTTCAATTATTGCATGAAGCAGCAAATCATACGCAATTGGCAACACTCGCCTTCTAAAACTCAGGTTGCAAGTACTCCTGTAAAAGAAGTGTCAAAATCCTTGCAACAATCCCAGACATTCACTCATGAAGACCTGATGGGTCTTTCTTGGATGTTGTCTGAGGAGGGTGATTAAGAATGCCTAGACAATTGTATCACCAATATCATGCTGTGGGAATGAAAAAAATGAAACCAAAAACTGACAATTTTTTTCTCAGTGGTAGATTTTCATCTTCACAGTGGAACTGCACAAAACGAATTGATGATGAAGATGTTGAAGAATCTTTTAATGAATTTGAACCAATTCTTCACGAATTTGATTTGGTTACAAGTCATTACAAATCAAAAAAATCTCATCAAAGATCAAGATGTGGGGTATCTGCATGAGTATGATTTCTGCATCAACAATCCAAGAAATTGGTAAAACAAAAAGCACAAAAAGTCTGATGACTTTGAGTCTTTTTGGAATGCTGTTTAGCATGTCTATTTTTTTAACAGACATGTCTGCATTTGCAGAGACTTCTCAAACTACAGTTCTAAAACTGGATGATGAGACAAGTCTTCAACAAACAGTTACTGTCATGAGCATTCCTGAAAATAATGCCATGCCTTGGGGTATCGTCAAAGGTAAAGTCCATGATCCTACTCAAGGATATCCTGTGATTATTCAATTCTTCAAGTCCTTAGAAGAAGTCCCTATTCATGTTGCACAGGTAAACTTGAAAGGAGATGACTCCTTTGAGTATCGGTTCCGAGTTCTAACAGCAGATGAGGGTAACATCACCCATTTTTTTGAAGGCGACTATTATGTCAAAATCTTCAAGGTGATAAACACGCCCGCAGATAATTTAGATTCAATCTAAATTACCTTCATCTCTTTTTTTACTAAGGCAAATGATCTTTTTTCCAACTATCTGCATCATTGATACAATTAAACCAATTCACTTCAATTTCATCTGAATCAAATTCTTCAAATTCATTTTTGAATTCTTTATCACATTGACTTTTCATGTTATTTGAAATTTGGATAACTTTTTGAGATGAAACTCCTTGGGGCTCTTCAAACTTTTCTCCTCCTTCATAATATTTTACCCCAGCTTTTGCTGCTTGAAATTCAGCTAATCCTAGATTTTGATACTCATAAGCTTCTTGAATTTGTGTATCTGATCTAATTTTTGCTGATTCATCCCCTGTTTTAATCCATTTAATGAAATGTATGTCACTTTCCAACTGTGTTTCTGATGATAATTTTAGTAATGATACTGAACTTTCAAAAATTTCTGGAGGTGTTAAATCATCATATTTGGAAATTATGTCTTTGAATTTAATCAAATGTTCATCATAGTAACTCAATAATTCTTCTTTTGAAATATCTCCTTCAATCCAACTATTTTTTTCAGAATAAAATTTTATTTGTAAATCACTGACATCCTTTTCAATTTGATTTAATTCATTTCCAAATTGAAATCCTTTTTGTTTTCCTTGATCAAATGAATAATTGTATGCAACAATTGAACCAATTAAAATTATAACTATTGTAATAATGACAATGTTTTGAATTTTCTTTTTTTTCAAAGATAATCTATGTAGTTCCCGTTCTCGTCTAATTTTAATTCAATTGTAAATTCTGTTCCGCTAATAAAAGAGTCATTACGAATTGTTCTAACTCTACCAATAACTAATTCATATGGCCAAATTTCGACCACAATTGCGCCTACTTTTGTCTTGGGTGTCTCTGTTATTTCCATATCTTCACGTTTTACACCGTGTTTTTCTAACATGTGAAGTGAATGATCTAATAGTGGTTGTGGATTATTATAATTTAAAACCCAAACTGTTCCTTCGTAATCTATTTTTTGCAATTTGAAATGATTTTAAATTGTCTCATATAACAATTATTCGGGGGCAATTACATTTAGTGTCATTGTACTGACTACTCTTGAGAGTTTTCTAATAATTGCAATTGCTTTTTCAAACTCATCTTGGTTATCTGTTCTAATTTCTGCAATTACATCAT
>Ga0209992_10001389_pt1 | contig 25880 bp, 12 predicted proteins | sample 2SBtaG_2_FD_182564 | JGI IMG/M metagenome (GOLD analysis project Ga0209992, IMG submission 182564) | Deep subsurface microbial communities from Kolumbo volcano to uncover new lineages of life (NeLLi) - 2SBTROV12_ACTIVE470 metaG (SPAdes)... | ecosystem: Environmental > Aquatic > Marine >... | reverse complement strand
CATCGCGCTCAAGGTGCTCAAATTTCACCCTGCTGCGTCCGACGAAGACCTCATCGCGCGCTTCTTTCGCGAGGCACAGACGACGGCGGCCCTGAAGTCGCCCAACACCGTCAACGTCTTCGATATCGACCAGGCCCCCGATGACGGCCCCTATTACATGGCCATGGAGCTGCTGGTCGGCCCCACGCTGCACGACGTGTTGCGCGCCCTCAAGAAAGCAGGCGCGGTGATGCATCCGGTGCACGCCCTGGCGCTGGGCATCGAGGTCCTCAACAGCCTCGCCGAAGCGCATGACGCCGGTCTTGTGCATCGCGATCTCAAGCCCCCCAACATCCTCTTGGCGGACGCTGCGGGCGAAGAGCCATTGGTCAAAGTGCTCGACTTCGGTGTCGCCCGCACGCACGACTCATCGCTGACATCCGACGGGCTCGCGTTGGGAACGCCGGCCTATATGAGCCCCGAGCAGGCCAACCTCGACCCTGTGGACGGTCGCGCCGATTTGTACGGGCTCGGAGTCATCCTCTACCGATGTGTGACTGGGCAACTGCCGTTCGTCTCCTCCGACCGTCTCGCGGTCATGGACGCCCACAAGAACAAGCCGCCGCCCGATCCGCGCGAGCTGGCGCCACAACCGTTATCCGATGAGGTCGTTGAGTTGTTGGGCGTGGCGATGGCCAAGAACCCGGCCGACCGCTACCCAGACGCACGGTCCATGCAGCGTGCCCTGCAAGACGCGCTGGTTGCCATGGTCGGGTCACGTCCCCGAATGGCATCAGGCAGCTACTTGTCTGTCGCAGCCGACCAGGTGCAACCCGGTGACGATCCGCGTTTGCCCTCTGCCGCGATCGCCGTCGAGCGGAGTGATCAGGTTGAGCCGCGGCTGCCCAGCGAAGCGATCCACGTGGACGCCCGCTCCGGCATCACGAAGACACATTTCGCCGCGCTCAGTGATCTGCTGGTGGTCGGCGACGAAGACCTGATGGCCAGGGCGCGGGAGCGGATTGAGCAGGCAGCCCGAGCCCAGTCTGAGCCGATCGCAACGGGCTCGCCTTCGACGCCGCGTAGTTCGGGCGGGCCACGCCGAACGATCCAAGAGCAACGCGCCCAGCCGCGGGTGTTGACGTTTGGAATCGCTGCGCTGGTTGTTCTCGCTGCGGCCGCGTGGCTCGTTGCCCACAACCGGGATGCGGAGGAATCCAGACACGAGAAGCGCCGCCAACAGCCCCCTGTTCACGTTCAGACCAAGCTCAGTACCAGCGTCGTGCAGGCCGCCGTGCACGCGACGCTTGCCCAGCAAGAAGCCGACCCAACCAAAGCGATGGCTCTTCTCCGCAAGGCCGTCGAGCTCGATCCGACGAACGCGGAGTATCAAGAGCAGCTGCGTCGGATGCGACAGAGAGCGGCTGCCGAGGGAGATGCCAGGGAGACGCCCTCGCGCGTCCCAAATGCGGTCAAGAACGCCGATGCGGGCGCGAAGAAGCCGCGCGCAGTCCGGCGCGCCAAGCGAGCTCGACGCCCGTCCGGCAAGACAGCCGCCAAGGGGGGCTCGCCTCGACACGTTCGTGCCGGCAAGGCATCGTTGAACCCGGTTCGTGAACCCCCGAAACGACGTGAGAAGAAGCTTGGTAGCGACGGATTACCCGATCTTGAGCCCCTCGAGTAAACGCCGTCGCCGTGCGCTTCTGGTAGGGCGAATCACGGCCTATCGTCACATTGCGCTGGTGACGGCGATGGCGTTGAGCTCAACAGCGCTGACCGCAACCGAGTCTTATGCGCTGGACCCGGCGCGAAAGCAGACAATCCTCAACCTCCGCAAGCGCGCGAAAGCCGCCGCCAAGGACGGCCGCAACGAAGAGGGGGCCAAACTCTACCTGCAGCTCTTCTATTTCGACTCGACGCGCCCGATAGCGCTGTTCAACGCCGCTGTACTGGAGCGCCGCGCCGGTCAGCTCGACGCCTCGGCGCGCCATCTTCGTCAGTTCCTGGCCAAGACTCCCAAAGAGCACCCGTACTACAAGATCGCGCGCAACAAGCTGGACGCCGTGGTTCGCCAGGCCAACGAAGAAGACGCGTCCAAGTTCGCCCAGATGTCCCGCAAACGGGCGGAGAAGGCCGAGGCAGAGGCAGCCAAGCTACGCAAGGAGCGCGACCAGCTGCTGGTGGCAGGCAAGAAGCCAACGTCACCGACCGAGACTGCAAAACAGCCTGATGTGGAAGAAGAGTCCACCGATCGACGCGTGTACGGGATCGCGGCGCTTGGGATCGGCGGGGTGATGGCTGCCGTTGCAGGCGGCCTCTACCTGGCAGACCGGTCCGAGCATGATTCGCTGCGGGAAGACGTGGGCGACGGCACCAAGAACGCCACCGACGCCAATGCCCGCATCGCCGAGCTCAACGACAACGTGTGGATCTATGGGGCTGTGGCGACGGTGGGGCTCGGCCTCGCCGCGCTAGGGGGGTATTGGGTGGCGACCAGCCCCGAGCGACCCCGCGTTTCGGCCGGGCCATGGCGCGACGGAGCGTATGCGACCGTCCTTTGGGAGTTCTAGATGTCCGCATCGCACGGCCACGACCACGACAACGGCGTGCCTCCGCTGCCACACACCTGGGCGGGAGACGAAGACGATCTCGACCAGGACCAGGAAACGGCGCTGCTGCGTCCGCTGGGTAGCGGTGAAATCGCCGCCAAGCTCGACCACGCCCCGGGCGTTCCTCCGCCCCTGCCTGGTGTCGAACGCAGCGAGGCGCCGATGCCCACTGAAATCCTGACTGTGCCGGCAACGCTGAACGTCGCCGAATCGACCCAATCTCCGCCCCAAATCCCACCGGACATCCCGGTGGTCCCTGCCGCCGCGATCGTGATGCTCGATGACACGCTGCACGAGATGCCCACCGAGGCGATCCATGTGCCCGACGACGGTAGCCAGGAAGCGCCGACGATGATCATGCGCGTTTCCCGCGACGCCCCCGCGACGGCCGACAACGACATCGACGACCCCGAGCTACACGAGATGGAGACGGTCGCGATCGCCGTTCACAAGGACCCGGTCCAGGTCGACTGGAGTCCCAGCGCGCCGCCGCCGCTTCCGGAAAACAAGCCGGAGTAGACGGACAACGGCGCGGAATTGCGGTCTCTAGCTGCCGACCCAGCAAACGTGGGCGTGGTCGGCGAACACGCGGCGGCTTTGTCCGCATGCCGTACAGCAGCTCTTGCCGATGTCGCTGTAATTGGTCGCGTCGTACATCCTCAGATACCGCGTGCCGGCGTACAGGTACACCTTCGACCACAACGGGGCAGTTTTGCCGCGATACGAGTACTGGTTGAGCTTCGTGGTGTACGTGGAGCTGCTCGACCGGTTGACCTTGTAGGTAACGCCACGGCTGTACTTGGACGACTGGCTGCCGAAGCACGTCACGTTCGGGATCCAGGTCCGGATGCTGTAGTACCCTGATTTCTTGACGGTAAACGACCACCTTGCGTGCTCAGACTTGAAGTAGCTGCCGCTGCCCGATGGCGTCGAACAGGTCGTGGCGAAGGTCCAAAGCGGCAACGATCCGGATACCCGGTGCCAACCCGAGGTCTTGCTGCTGCACGTACCCGAGACGCCCACACCGCAGGAGCTGTATTTGCATGGCGACGGCTTGATGTTGTTTTGGCACTTGGGCCCGCAGTCCTTCGAACACGTGGCAGGCGTCTCGTTGCTGTCGCATTTGCCGTTGCCGCAGAAGCTGCAGGGCGACTTGCAGCCGGATGACGAGCAGCCGCATGAACAGGTCTGCGCCCGTGAGCCGCGCTGGCCACACGAGTTGTACCAGTACATATGCCCGCCGTAGCACTTCTTGGAGACGTTGGACTTGCACTGACACGACCGATTGACGCACTGCCGGCCGCCGCTGCAATACGAGCAGGTGTTGCCATTGGACCCGCACTTGCTCGTCGAGGTTCCGGAGTAACAGGTCCCGTTGCTGCAACACCCGCTGCAGTTGCTCGACGAGCACTTCTTGACGCAGGTCGAGCCGCTGCAGGAGTAACCCGAGCTACAGGTCTGGGCGCGCGAGCCCCGTTGCCCGCACGAGTTGTACCAGTACACGTGCCCGGCGTAGCACTTCTTGGAGACGTTGGACTTGCACTGACACGACCGGTTGATGCACTGCCGGCCGCTGCTGCAGGACACACAACTGTTGCCGTTGCTCCCGCAGGAGCTCGTCGATGTGCCCGAATAGCACGTACCGTTCTTGCAACACCCGCTGCCGCAGTTGCTCGACGAGCAGTGCTTGATGCACGTGTAGTTGCTGCAGATGGTGCCGCTGGGGCAGCTGCCGCCGGAGTTACCGCACACGCAACTGCCGATCTTGCCGCACTGTTTGCCGGCGCACACCTTGCTGCAATCGAGCTTGCAGGTGTTGTTCGAGCAGGTGTAGCCGCTCGGGCAGCCGCCGCCGTAGTTGCCGCACGTACAGCCGTTGACCGTGCCGCACGATTTGCCCGAACAGACCGATGAACAGCCGACGCATGCGTTGTTCTTGCACCCGAGTTTGCAGGGCGTTGTGCCAGTCACCGCGGTGCAGCTTCCATTGGTGCCGCACGAGACCGTCGAGTTGCCATTGCACCAGGTCCCCGAGGTCTTGTTGTTCGCCTGACACCAGTTGCTGGGGCAGACGCATTTGCCGCCGCTGCACGTCTGGCCGCTCTTGCAACCACAGTCCTTGGCGCAGGACGAGCACGTCTCACTGCCATTGCAGGTGCCGTCACCGCACGTCGCAGTCACGCACAACTTCGTGTAATCAGGGCAACAATCTTTGTATTTCGCGCAGTCTGTATCGCACTGGCACGGCGCCCCCTTGATGTACTTGCCGGTCACGCAGCGCCCCTTGCAGCTGTTGGGCACCGCTGTGACCGTCAACTCGACCGACCGGTGGTTGTTGGATTCATCGCTCTCGGCGACCTCCTTGCCGGTGTCGAGCATGTAGATGACCCACAGCTTTCCGGGTTTCGCCGTCGCCGAGAGCGTGAAGGTTGCCGAGTAAGGTCCCGCTGTCTTGCCGGCAGCGAGTCCGCCGACCGACGTGAAGCTGATAACCGGCTGGTCGGTCGCATCCAACTTGTTGTCGCTGGAAAGGAAGAAGCGGTGGCTGAACTTGCCGGCGTCGGCCGACCCCGCGTTACGCCGTGCATAGTCGAGCCTCACCTTCTGCCCCGGTTTTGGTGTCGTCGGGACGGCCGCCAGGGAAACCACGACCAGGTCGGGCTTCGGCGTGACCACACAGCCCTTCTTGGACGCATCGCAGTGGGTGCCCTTCGCGCACACCTTGACGTTCTTCCAGCCCAACCAGTGCCTGTTCTCGGCGCCACCATCGCAGGTCGTCGCGCTCGTTCCTGTGCATCCGGCGACGGCATCGCGGCGCGTCAAGGTACTGCCGACACACTTGAACTCACTGGCCACGACCTTGCTCGCGCAGGCGGTGGTCACCTTTTTGAACGTCTTGGTCGCCACATTGCAGCAAACGCCCTTGTCGCAATCGCCCGCCTTGACGCATTTGCCCGACTTACAGGCCAGCAGCGTCCCACACGCCTTGCCGTCGGGCTGATTGACCTTGGAGCACCCTGTCTTGGGCGCACACGAGTCCATAGTGCAGGGGTTGCTGTCATCGCAGCTGATCTTCGACCCGACGCACTTGCTCTGCTGGCAGCTGTCGTTTTGGGTGCATGCATTGTTGTCGTTGCATGGCTTGGAGTTGGCGCTCTTGACGCAGCCCTTCTTGGCATCGCAGGAGTCGTCGGTGCACGGATTGCCATCGTCGCAGACCTTCGATTTGCCCCCCTGGCACTGGCCATCGCTGCAGTGGTCGCCGGTTGTGCATGCGTTGCCGTCGTTACAGGCCGCCTTGTTGGGTGCCAAAACGCAGCCTTTGGCCTTGTCACACGACTCATCGGTGCAGATCTTGCCGTCATCGCACTTGACCGCCGGACCGGCCTTGCACTTGCCGTCCTTGCAGACATCGCTCGAGGTGCAGGCGTTACCGTCCGAGCACAACTGCGTATTAAACACGGTGTGGCAACCCTTGCCCTCTTTGCACGTGTCGTCGGTGCATGGGTTGTTGTCATCGCAGACCCGCGGCTTGCCGGGCTGACACACTTTGGCGCCACACTTGTCGTCCACGCCGCACGGGTCGCCGTCGTCGCAAGGCTTGGTGTTCGGCGCGAAAATGCAGCCCTTGCCGGGCGAGCAGGAGTCATCGGTGCACTTGTTGCTGTCGTCGCACGTCAGCGTCTTGGCCCCCTTGACGCACGCTCCCTTCTTGCAGGTGTCCCCCAACGTGCACTTGTTGCCGTCCTCGCACAGCCCCGAGCTCGGCACGTTTGCGCATCCGCCTTCGGGCGAACATGCGTCGTCGGTGCACGCATTGGCGTCGTCGCAGCTCTTGGATTTGGGACCGGAACACACGCCCTTGGTGCACGCATCGGCGAGACTGCAAACGTTGCCGTCGTCGCACGGTCCCGCTTCGTTCACCGATACCAGCCCTGTGCATTTACCCGACTTGACGTCGCACTCGTTGCGCCTACACGCGTCGTTCTTGCTGGTGTCGCACTGCACCACCGTGGCCGGATTGACCTTGCATACGCCCTGTTTCTTCGGACCCTGCTTGGCCGCGAGATCACAGAAAGGCACGCCGTTGCACGGGTTGCCGTCGTCGGGGCAGTCGGCGGTCTTGTCGCACAGCTTGCACGACAACCCACCTTTGCAGACGCCCTTGTTGCAGATGTCGTTGCTGGTGCAGACGTCGCCATCGTCGCAGACCGTGCCGGCGAGCGGGAGGTGAACGCAGCCCTTGACCGCCGAGCACTCGTCCTTGGTGCACTTGTTGGCGTCGTTGCAGTGCACGCCGCCATCGAGCAGCTTGCCGACGCATTTGCCGCCGACGCACGCCTCGGCTCCGGTGCAGGGGTTGCCGTCCTGGCATGAACCCGTGCGCGGCTTGTGGGTGCATCCGACCTTGGCGTCACATGCATCGGTCGTGCATGGGTTGTTGTCCTCGCAGCTCACCGGCTTGCCGAAACACACCGCTTTGACGCAGGTATCGTTGTCGGTGCACTTGTCGTCGTCGTCGCAGCCCGCGTTGTCGGGCTTGTTGGTGTAGGCGCAGCTGCCCTTGGTCTGGTCACAGGTCGCCTTCACGCACGCATCGGCGCTCGTACACAGCACGACCTTGCCGCCGGCACACTGCTCCGCCTTGCACTTCTCGCCCTTGGTGCACTTGTTGCCGTCGTCGCACGGCTTGTTGTCGTCGGCCGCGGTCTGGCAGCCCTTGACCTTGTCACAGCTATCGAGCGTGCAGTCGTTGCCGTCGTCGCAGTTCTTGGCTGTGCCCGCCTTGCACACACCACCCTGGCAGGTGTCACCTTCCGTGCACTTGTTGTCGTCGGCGTTGCAGCTTCCTGCGGCGTTGCTGAAGGAACAGCCCTTCTGCGGATCGTCGGCGGTCGCTTTCTTGGGGTCGCACGCATCGTTGGTGCAGGGATTGCTGTCGTCGCAGGCAGACTCGTCGGTCTCCCCGTCGCAGTCGTCATCTACGCCGTTGCACAGCTCTGCGACGGGCGAACCGGCCGTACACGCGGTGAGTTTGCCGTCTTTGCACGTGCGCTTGCCGGTGCATTGCAGCGTCTTACCGTCCACGATCGTCGCGGTCTTGCACGAGGTCTGCTTTTGGTTGTCGGACGCGGCCTGCGAACACGGACACGTACCGAGCGTCCCCGCAGCGCCGCCGGTCGCCGCCTTGACACACACTTTGGCCTTGACGCTGTCCTTGCCCGACGTTTCGCGCGACCCGATCTCGCTGCAAAGGTAGCCGTTGGGGCAATCCGCGAGATCGCTGCACGTGACGCCGCAGAACCCGCCAGCCTTCTCGCCATAGTCGGCGCATAGCACCTGCTTATCGTCAAAGCCCAGCTGCTTGCAGTCGGTGCTGTCGTCGCAAGGGTCGCAGAGCCGCAGGAAGCGCGCCACGCAGATCGACACCAGGTCGCCGCTCGAATCGCTGATCGGCTTACACACGAAACCTTTGGGGCAATTCTCCACGCATTTTTGGGCGCACCGCCGACCTGCGGGCGTCTCGATGCACAGAGCTGAATCGCATTCAGCGTTGGCGGTGCATGGGCATTGCGCGCCACCGGGGCAGTTTCCGCTCTCACCATCAGGCGTCGCCGCGTCCGCACCCGCGGTGTTGACGTCATCGACTCCGCCGTCGCCGATCTCGCCATCGCCCTGCCCCGCTGTGTTGTCGATGTCCGCGGCGGCGTCGGTTGGCAGCTCCTCAAACCCACATCCGCTGGCAAATACGAGCAAGGCGGCCACAGCGAAGCGGCCGATCGTGATGTGCATGATGTTGTCCATCTCAGGGAAACTACTGGTTCGAACCAGACCAGAGTATACGCGCCGCATCAAGACGCAACGTGCAACTGAAGGCCGGAGCTACAACCCCAGCTGCACCGGATCGTCGCTGACCATCCATTCATCGGCGAGTTCGCGAACGAATGGCGCCTTTGCGAGCGTCGCGTCGCAGCTGGAAAAGACGTGGGCGAGCATGCCGCCTTGCAGCTGTTCGACCTGCGTTTCGGCCTGCTCGCGGGTGATCGTCTTCGGGTCGTCGATGAGCAGCGCGAGGACGCGGGCGTCGTACCAATCGCTGGTCCATAGCTTTACGGCCAGGTCGCTATCCCACCCGATCTTCTTGGCGAGTTTGCGCAGCTGGGTCAGGCCGATGCCGTAGCTCCGCATCCCGCTTGGGCCGTGCTGTGATGCGTTCCAGTTGTCGATCCCGCGCTGGTTTCGGTTGTCGTGCAGCAGCGTCATTACGTCGGTGAAGATCACGTGCTCTTCGAAGAACTGCCAAAACCCGGTGGTCACTTTCTTGGCGGCGAGCTGTTCGGTGCAGAGGTCGAGAAACCACGCGTCGCCACCCGCCTTGCCCAGCGCGTAGCCCATTTGGCGGATCTGTTTGCTGGGAGGTGGGTTGTCGAACACCCATGCAAGAGGGGCGGCCATCGGGCGGCGGTCGGCGTGATGGTGCACGAGGTCTTGCAGAAACGACGCGGAACGCTCCAACGCGGCGCCCTTGACGGCGGCCATGCGCGCCATGAGCCCGTGCGCGACCGGCCCGAGCGGCAACTCCAAGAGCTCGTTGTGCGCGGCGGATTCGACGCTGGACTTGACGCGGTTGGCGGTCAGGGCGTCCAGCGGCTTGTCCCATTTTCCTTTTGGCGGCGCGCTGTTGCGGCCTTCCTCGGTGAAGTCGAAGCGGCGATAGCGGCCCTGCTCATGTTTATGCCCGTGTTCCCACCCGCGCTCAGAGAAGAATTCGAGCTGCCATCGCGACGCGCCGAGGTCGACACCGAGTTCGCGGCACAGCGCTTGCTCCCATTGCGCGAACGCCTCATCGACGGCGTGGAAGGGCACGCACATATCGAAAATCGCCGAGCTGCGGCGCGACAAGAAGACGATGATTCGGCTGCCTCCGTCGCCGTCGACAAGGCCAAGCGGGACGGGTTCATCGCTACCTACGGCTGTCCACATGGGCTCGAAAACGAGCTCGAGCGCGAGCGCGGGGTCGGAAGCTTTTTCGTCGTTTCGATGGCCGTGTGACCAAGAGATGTCAGGCGCGCCGCCGTGCTCGTCGACAAACGCCGCGAGGGCCCGCCACTTGCTTTCAAACGCGGCCGCGTCGAGCTCATCGGCCTCCAGACTCCAGCCCGTTTGCCACAGGTCGCCGCAGACGCCCTGGCCGAATCGATGCGGCTCCCCGGGTCCGAATTGCTGTTCGGCGATGGCGACAAGAGGCGAGACTTCACCGTGTTCCCCGCGATTTGCCAGCGCGTCGGCCTCTTCATCCGGCTCTGGATCCCGGCTGGTTGCGGCAAACAGGGCTTCAGACTGCTCATCGTAGACTTCGAGCTTGGCGGACACAGGCCGCGCATGCGTCGCGCAGAGGCGCAGGGCGTTTGTGATCCGTTGCAGGGCGGTCGACGCATTGGCCCGCAACGACTCGCCGCCGTAGTTGGAGTGATACGCAAGGACCGGCTTGAGCCACTTGGTCTTGGCCATCTCAAATTCCTCGGGCAACCGCTTCGAACGCGGCTCAGTCAGTCGGTCAACTCTGTCAACTGGCTCAACTCAGTCAACTCGATCAACTCGGTCAACTCTGTCAGTCGCTCAACTCGCTCAACTCTGTCAGTCGCTCAACATGGCGAAAGCTTCCGCTTCGGTGATGCAGCGCCGCTCCCCGACGAGCCCGTAGCTGTCGGGCTTCTTGTCGATGAACCATTCGGTCGTCATCTCAAAACCCGCCTGGTCGTCGAGCGTGCCAAACGCGACGCTTGTGTTGCCGTGATAGGGCCCTTCGGCGGTCAGTCGGTAATACAGTGACGAGCCGCACTTGCTGCAAAACGCGCGCTCGGCCCAGGCCGATGACGGGTGTACCGAGACATGTGTGTCGTCGGCGAAGCTGAGCGACACGGGTCCGTACGAAAGCAACGGGCCGCCGGTCCACTGCCGACACATGGTGCAGTGGCAAGCCGTGAGGTGCGCCTTGTCGCCGGTCGCCGTGTACGTGACGGCGCCGCACATGCAGCGTCCAGTGCGTGACATCGAGGCCTCCGGGGTGTGGTCGCGGGAGTCTACTTGGACGTCGGCCGCACGAATAGCGGGCAGCGCGAATTGACAAACTGGAGCGCGCCGAAGAGTGCCGTAAATGGCCGTGGGTCCCCCTGGCGCCAAGAACCGCCGCATCGAGGTTCGCGCGCGCTAGACGACTGCGGCGTTTGCCCTACAGAAACCAAGCCGATGCCCTGCAGGCGTGCAACGGACTGTTCGGACGCGGGCGTTGCGACAAGACGAGCGGACGTGGACAATGGTGGATGGACAAGCCCCCGTCAGTCGGTGACGGTGCGGCTCTGACCACGCTCGCGAGCCGCAACCGATGCCCACCAAGGACCCCTGGGATAGCGACGAAGACCTCTGGATCGACACCCAGACGCAGCCCAACCTGCTTGTCGCAACAGGTCCCAAAGTTCCCCGCGCGTGGCTCCGCATCGTCCATCCACCCGAGCTCACCAAGCGCAGGCCAATCCCGCTCGAAGGGCTGCCGGTCGTCATCGGCCGCAGCGAGGGCAAGGGCGCAAGCGACGTCGTTCGGCACCTGACCGTCTCGCGCCGCCACTTCATCGCCCAGGTCGACCTGGATCGCGGTGTGCATATCGGCGCGGACCTCGACTCGTACAACGGCACCCGCGTCAACGGAGAGATCGTCGAGATCGCGCCGGTGGACCTCACGGATGGTTCGCTGATTCGTGTCGGCAGCGTGCTTTTTGTCTACGAGCGGCGCCTCGACACCGACACCACCGCCACGACGGATGTGCGGCTGCCGGGCGTGTCCCTCGTCATTGAGCGGCTGCGCAGTCTCATCGCCCAGGCCGCCGCCGACCCATCGCCCGCGCTGATCGTCGGCAACACCGGGACAGGCAAAGAGAACGTCGCAGCGGAGCTCCACCGGCTCAGCAAACGCAAGGGCCCCTTCGTCGCGATCAATTGCGCGGAATTGTCGGCCAACCTCGTCGAGAGCCAGCTTTTCGGTCACGTCCGCGGCGCGTTCACAGGCGCATCGGAGTCGGCACGGGGCCTCTTCCGCGACGCTCACGGCGGCACGCTCTTCCTCGATGAGATCGGTGAACTCCCGCTCGAGCTGCAGCCCAAGCTGTTGCGTGTACTCGAGCAAGGCGAAGTGCGCCCTGTCGGCAGCTCAAAGACATTCCCGGTCGACGTTCGCGTCGTCGCCGCCACCAACCGCGACCTGCCCGCGCTGGTCCAATCCGCGCAGTTCCGACGCGATCTCTATGCGCGCATGAGCCTGTGGGAGCTGTACGTCCCGCCGCTGCAGGAACGTATCGCCGATATCCTCGGGTGGTTCGACGTTTTCGCGGCTCAGTGGGCGAAGCGACGCGGCGTCGCCGACCTCCACATCCAGTTCGACGCCAACGCGGCCGAGACCCTGTTGTTGCACACCTGGCCCGACAACCTGCGCGGCATTCACCGGTTGGTGCATCGTTTCGCCGAGATCGCGCGCTCTGGCCGCGAGATCACCGCTGACGACGTGGCCGAAGCGCTGCCCCCATCATCGGCCTCGACGCCGGTCGTCCGCTTTCAAACCCCGCGACCCAAACCGAACAGCCGCGCGACGATGCCGGCCGAGGTTCGACGCAGCTCGCCACGACCCGCGCCCGACGCCGACGAGCTCCGCGACACGCTTCACCGGCTCGGGAGCGTGCGCGCGACGGCGAAACACTATGAGCGTGACCGCAAGCAGATCTACCGTTGGATCAAGCGCTTTGGCATCGAGTGGAACGGCTGAGCCAGGCCCAATGCCGGTCACTTAGGGTGTAAAGGTTTGATTTACCGTTCAAATTCATGCGAGCGGCCGAAGCCCCGGGCCTGAAGCCGGGGTCGGTAAGTGACCAGCATTGGAGCTAGCCCCGCCTGCACGAGACTACTTCACGACGACCTTCACGGGGCTGGGACTATCGGTCTTGGTGCCGTCGCCCAGCTGGCTCTTGTGGTTGCGGCCCCAACACCAAGCCGATCCATCAACCAGGGCCGCGCAGGTGTGCGCCCGACCCGCAGTCACGGCGACCGCCTTCTTGGGCAGCGGCACGATCGCGACGATCTTGATGGTCTTGCCTTTGCCCGGGCCGACCCCGATCTGCCCGTACTCGTTGCGCCCCCAACACTTCACCTTGCCGTAGTTGTCGACAACGCAGGTGTGCGAGGTGCCAAGCGCCGCCTGCTTGACGCCGCCAACCTGCTCGGACCACACAGCCTCGGCCGCCGTATTGGTCGACTTGTTGCCAAGCTGCGATGAGCTGTTGCGCCCCCAACACCACATCTGACCCGCCTTGGTGAGCGCGCAGGTGTGATCGTAGCCGCAGAAGATTCGCGACGCCTTCGGGGCCTTGACCACGACCGTCGGAACCTTGACGAGGTTGCCGCTGCCGGTCTTGCCGTTGCCCACCTGGCCGTCCGTGCCGCGCCCCCAGCAGAGCGCCGTTTGGTCCGAAGCCCGGATGGCACACACGTGGTTGGCCGCCGAGCAGATGTCGCTGACCGCGGGCAGCGCCGTGGCGGAACCGACCTTGATGGGAATGAGCGCGGCGCCAGCGGTGCCGTCGAGCAGGTGACCGGTGACGTTTTTGCCCCAGCCCCAGACCGAGCCGTCGGTCTTGCGCGTAAACGTGTAGTCGCCGCCGGCGCTGACCTTGACCACGCCCTTGAAGCCCTTGATGACCTGCGGGATGTAGACGTCTTGGGACCCCTTCACGCCGATGCCCAGGTCGCCCCAGAAGTTGTGGCCCCAACAAGCGACCTTGCCGCCGCCGAGCAGCGCGCAGGTGTGCTTGGTCTTCGAAGACAGCGCCGTGACGCCGGCCACGGTTTGCACCGGATTGGGTTTGGTCGAGACGCTGGTCGGCCCGGGTTTGGCGCCGGTTTCTCCGTTGGAGTTGTCTCCCCAGCACGAAACGAAGCCCGTGCCGTGCAGCGCGCAGGTGTGGTAGTCGCCGGCTTCGATGGCTGCGGCGAACATGGACCCAACGACGTGTTTCGGCCCGGCATCGACCGCCGTACCTGCGTCTTGGTCGCCAGCGGAGTCAGCCGTCGCAGAGCTCGAATCTACGGGGCTTTTTGCAGCGTCGACCGCGCCAGCGCCCGAATCTCCGGCCGTCTTGGAGCCTGTGTCCGCAATCGTGCCCGTGTTTTCGGCGTCTTTGTGACCCGATGGCGCGTCCGTGCCGGCGCTATCGACGACACCAGCCGCATCTGTCCCCGACCCAAACGCGCCGGACTCTTCGGCGTCTTGGGGACAGCCGGTCAGAAACAGCAGGGCGACAACGATGAAGGGGTTGAAGGCGGTGACGGCGTTGAAGGCGGTGAGGGCAGTGGCGTGGGTGGAGGCGTGGCGCATGGCGGGGTTATCGCGTACCGGTCGGGCTCACCGCAAGGGGTCTTCGGGCCAGGCGTGTTTGGGGTAGCGGCCGCGAAGTTGCTTGCGAACGTCCGCATAGGTGGTCGCCCAAAACGACGCGAGATCCGACGTCACCTGCGCTGGACGCCCGTTGGGAGCAAGCAAGTGCACGACGGCGTTGACCCGTCCACCGGCGAGCCGCGGTGTCGTGGCGAGGCCGAACAGGTGCTGAATGCGCGCCGCGAGGACCGGCGGATCATGGCTGTAATCGACGCGCGCACTGCGACCGCTCGGCAACCCGATCCGGGCCGGAGCATGACGATCGACCGCGCCAATGCCTCGCCCGCCGAGCAAGCCGCGCATCAACCCGATCCAATCGACCTTGCGCAGCTCGCCAAGCGACCGGCGACCGGCACAAGCGGCCTCGAGAATGCACCCGCAGGCGTGTGGTTGCGCGCCGGCGGTGTCGAGCTCGGCAAACGAGGGCAGGTCCAACTCCGGCATCGCGGCGACGACAAATCGCACCCGTTCCAGGTAGCGGTTCGCGTCCCGGTCGAGCTCGATCGCGCGGCTCGGATCGGCGCGGACAGCGGCGAGCAGCGCGGCCGACGCAGCTTCGTGATCGGTAGCGGTCGGTCGTTCCGAGAGCACCAACTCGCCGTACCGAGTCTGCGAAAACGTCGTCGCGCGGTCGGTGCTGGGGTCAAAACGCGTCTCGGTGACCGTTTCAGTCGCCAACGCCGCCGGCTCCACCAAGCAGCCGATATCGACGATGTGCTCCGCGCCTTCGCCCCGTTGCCCGGCCCGCATGGACACCGCGACGATGTACGGCGCATCAACAAGCGCGCTGCGCGGCCCGAGCTTGGCGCCATGACCGTTGGCGAGCACATATCTGCCGGTCCCGGTCAATCGCTTCCGCCCGACGCGCTCGGGAAAGCCCGCCAGCACCAACTCGGCCCAATCTGCGTCGCCGGATGTTGGACGCCCACCCGCGCTTTTTTTCCCCATTGCCCGCAGCAGCGCGTCGCGGACCGCCACAAATCGCTGGGCCCCGCGCCCATGAACCCGCCGCGCGTTCACTCCGCGCGTTCCCCCCCGGCGCTTCTGCCACCGGTCGAGGGCATCAAGCCGAATCTCGACGTCATCGCCGCGCACACCGGGCGCATCGACGAGCACATCGCCCTCTTCGATAAGGGCCGCGACAGACGCCGCATCGCGCGCACGACCGGCCCGCAATCCCGCCAACAACACGCAGCCAGTGCGAGGATGAACCGGCCAGGCGGCGACGCGGGTGCCGTCTTCCGTGAGGTGACCGCCATCGAGCAAACCGATCCGGCCCAGCAGCTCTTCAACCCGCTCGATCTCGCCGCCGGCAGGGGTCTCAAACCAGGTGAACTCACGAGGCGAGCTCCCCCAGGCGTGCACTTCGACGATGGCGCGGCTCAGGTCCTCGCGGCCGACCGCCGGTGTCAGGAAAGGTCGCAGTCCGCGGTGTTCAGGTGCGCTCCACAAACGGATGCACGTCCCCGGTCCCGTTCGCCCGGCACGCCCGGCCCGTTGCTCGGCGGAAGCTCGTGAGATCCGTTCATCCACAAGCCGCTGCAGCCCGGTTGGCGGGTCGAGCCGGGCGACCTTTACGCGTCCAGTATCGATGACACAGACGACGCCATCGATGGTCAACGACGTCTCGGCGATGTTGGTCGCGAGCACGACCTTACGGCGCCGACTCGGAGCGACCGCGCGATCCTGTTCCGCGGTGCTCAGCGAGCCGTGCAGGGGCATCACGTCGGCGTCGATTCGATTCTGAATGCGCCTTTGCAACGAACCGATGGCGCCGGCGCCGGACAGGAACACGAGCACGTGCCCGTCTTCCCGGTCGCCGCGGTCCATGGCGGCGATGACACCCGCGATGGCGTCTGCGGTGTGGTCCAGCAGGTCCTGGCCGGGCATCGGCGGTTCATGGAGCAGCTCGACCGGGTGGATGCGCCCGTCTGAACGAACGATCGGGGCATCTCCGAGGAACGCGGCGACAGGCTCGGCGGCCAGCGTCGCCGACATCACGACGACCGCCAGATCCGGCCTCACATCGCGCCGAACTTCGGCCAACAACGCCAGCGCGAGGTCGGCGTGAAGGCTGCGCTCGTGAAACTCGTCCAACACCACAGCGTCGACGCCTTCAAGGAACGGATCGGCTTGCAGGCGCCGGGTCAACAGCCCCTCGGTGACCACTTCGATGCGGGTTTTGCGCCCGGTCTTTCGCTCAAACCGAACGCTATAGCCGATGGTCTCACCAACCCGCTCGCCGCGCGCCTCGGCCATCCAGCGTGCGGTTGTTCGCGCGGCCACACGGCGAGGTTGCAGCACCAGGATCTTGCCACCGCTTGTTATTCCTTTGCGTCCGCCGAACCCATCGAGCAAGGCGGGCGGAATGCGCGTTGTTTTACCCGAGCCCGGCGGTGCCACGACAACGACGGCGCCATGGTTCGTCAACGCGGCGAGCACGTCGGGCAAGACCTCATCGATGGGTAGCTGAACGCTCACGAGGGCGATGGTGGCGTGTTGCGCGGGCTACGTCACTTGCACACACCGCCCGACAGGCATGTTCGCTTACCCGGCGAGTAGCACGACGCGCCCTTAAGCTTGGCTTTGTACGTGCACAGCCCGCTATATCCCTCGCACACGATGAAGCGCGGATCGGAGCCGCTGACGGTCAACGCGTTGTACAGTCGCCAGCCACCGTTGCTCAGCATCTGGCCGCCGTAGTGCCAATACTTCGGCACGGTCGCGTACCAGTTGGTGTATTGGGCCTTGCTGCCGTCGGACAGCAAGAACTGGTTGCTGTGCCCGTAATAGAGCCCCAGGAACGCATACTTATGGCCGTTTTTGAGCATCTGGCCCTGGACAAAGTCGTTCTCCGCCTTCGAGTTGATGGCGACGAGGTGCCGGCCGCTTTCCCAACACAGCTGCGCTGCCGCCGACCAGGTAATCTTGCGGCCCGGGAAGAACGTGTAGCACGACCCGCCGAACTCAAAGCCATCGTCGCAGTGAGGCTTTGCGCCACAAACCGGAGTCCCCACGATGCAGTGACTCGCGTTGCCGCACGTGGGCTTCTTGTTGATGCATGTCCCGGTCTTGTTGTCGCAGGAATCGATCGTACAGGCGTCGTTGTCGTCGCAGTTCTTGTACTGGCAGGCCTTGGTCGCCGTGCAATCTGCCACCAAACACGGCCCCTTCGTGCACGGCTTGAGTTCGCTCTTGCACCCGGTCGACGGTTTGCACGTGTCGACGGTGCACCCGATGCCGTCGTCGCATGACTTCTGCTTGAACGAGCACACGGTTTTGCCGTTGACGACCTTGCACGTGTCGTCGGTGCAAGTATTGCCGTCGGTGCAGACCGCCTGCGTGTGTTGACAGCCTTTCGCGCCGTCGCAGAAGTCGGTCGTGCACGGGTTCTTGTCGTCGCAAGAGGTCGGTTTGAGCTTGCTGCACTTGCCCGAAGACACGCAGTCGGCGTGCCCCCACACATCGGTTCGCAGGAGCTTACCGGTCGAGTCACCGAGCGCGAATCCACCGTCATCGAGCGACACCATCGGCCGCGAATGTTCGCGACTTGTGACCGTCCCAGGGTAGGTCCGGCTCCAGATCGGAGCCCCCTGCAAATCGAGCCGCGCCAACCACATGGACTCGCCGATGCCATCGACCATTGGACCGGACGCGAACAGGCCGTCGGTTCGCATCATCAAGGCGGTCACGATCGGCGCTGAGTCCTTCGCCGTCTTGCGCTCCCACTTGGTCTTCAAGGCGCTATCGAGCGCCAGCAACCACATCGCGCGCTTGTTGTCCTTGATGTGCACGCCACCGGCCAGCAGCGTCGCGTCGGGCAGCTTGGTAACGGCGCGGAAGAACTCATCGCCACCGCGATCGACATATTGCTCCTCGAGGACCTTTCCGTTCTTGTTGGCGCGCAACAGCAGACCGTTGCGGGGTTTGCGGGGCTGCCACAGCAAGACCGTCGGGACATGGGTTCCCACGCCAGTGACCACGCCGAATTTATCGACATGGGCATCGGCGACAGATGCGGTAATCGCGTTGGTTTTCGCGGTCCATTCGACCGCTCCGTCGACGTTGTAACGGCGGATCATCCCGTACCGCGAGCTGCCGCCGCCCGAGTTCACCTCCCCGACAACGGCAAGCTTTCCGTCCGAATAGGCGCGGATGGCAAAGACGGCCCCGTTATCGGTGTAGTACAGCGAACAACACTTCTTGGTTGGGGTGCCGACATAGTTATTCCAGAGCACCTTGCCCACGGCGGACACCCGGGCGAGCGTTGCCGACCAACGCGTCCACGCTCGTTCACCGTCAGGTCGCCAGTAGTTGCTTCCGTACGCGCGCATGAAGTTCACGCCGACAAGCATCGAACCGTCGGGCAGCCGCTTGATCGCGCCGACGCGAGCGGCGGGAGCGGTTCCGTATTTGTCCAAGATGGTCTGGGTGTGGATCGGCAGCTTCCATTTCAGCGAGCCATCGCGGCCGTGACGACGCACGTACGCGCGCCAAACCGTCCGGAACGTGCTGCCCGGCTGAAGCGTGACCTTTGTTTGCCAGGCGCCAACGGCGTAATCCCAGTCCTCGCCATTGGCGCTGGGCAGCTTCTCAAGCGCGCCGATTTGAAGGGCCTCGTCGGGCAAGGTCTTGCGGAAGTACTTGCCGTTGCTGTCCGCGATGCATTGGCCCGACTTGCACGCGCCCGACAGCGAGCACCCGTCGTTGGGCCGGCATGTAAACGCGTCGGTGTTGGTGAAGAAGCAGCCTCCCTTTGTGTCCTTGTCGCAGCTATCGGCGGTGCACGCCTTGCCGTCGTCGCAGTCGGTCAGCTTGCGGCCGAGGCACGGGTCCGTGGTGTCGCACGTCGTTCGGCCCCAGGCGTTGCTGCGCAGGACGAAGCCGCGGTCACCATCTTTGGTCGCCTGCAAGCCAGCCGCAGCCAGCGTTCCGTCCGCTGTCACAGCCAGCGCGGCCGCCTCTCCACCGCCGGGGACCTGGAGCTCGCGCTGCCATTGCACGTTGCCATCCAACGCCGCCATCGCCAGCCACGGATACGTCAGCGATCCGCCGCTGCGCGACACGCCCGAGAGCACCACCCGTTTGTCGGATCCGGCGATGGTCGCCACGGCCCGGTAACCGCCCTGGATCGAGCGTGTCGAGCGCCATTTCTCGGCGCCCAGTGGGCCCGTCGCCAGGAGCATCGGATACGTCGTTGTGCCCTTGGCCATCTCGCCCACGAGCAGCCAGCCACCCGCGATCTTGGTCAACGCGTGGATGCGCGGATCTGTCGCGCCACCGACGAGCTTTGTCGGCTGACCGTACGCCTGCTGCCACTTCACCTTGCCGTTGGCCTGCACCTCGAGCAGCCGCCCCTTGTTGTCGGACCATCCCGCGACGAGCACGTTGCCGGTCGACAAGTACTTCACCGCCCGCGCCGTGCCCTTGGATTGGGTGCCGAGCGAGACGTCGTAGTCCGCGTGGTACTCGCCGGCGGAGTTGAGCAGCAGCAGCCACATGCCGGATTTGCCCGATTTGCGGCGTTCACCGGCCATCGCGATGGAGCCGCTGTCGTTGGTGGCGACGGCGTACACGAGCTCATCGCTGTCGGTTTTTCCGAAGCTGCCCGGCGTCACCAGCTTGTGCTTGGCCGGATCGGACGCGGGTTGGACCAGGACGACCTTGGCGTTGAGCCCCGCATTGGCTGTGTTCGTGGTGCCGGCGACGACCCAGGCGCCCTTGCTCGACTTGGCAACGGCGGTGGCGCCCGTTTCTGCGCTCGCCTTGGCGTCGTCCAGCTGCTTGTGCCACGCGACCTTGCCGCCCGGACCGGTCTGCGCCAGCCACCACGCGCTTGAGCTTGGCGATCCTTTGCTTCCTGACCCATTGCTGCCTGACCACGATTTCCCGGCGAGCAATAGCCCCGACTTCAGCGCCAGCACCGCCGCAAACCGGCCCGACCGTTGTGCCTGGCCCTCGGCGGTCAGCGGCGCGTGCGTTGTCTCGAAGTACCGGTTGATGGAGCCGGGCAGGCACGTGCCTTTGTGGCAGGTCGCGCCGACGGTGCAGGTCGCCGAATCCGCGCATGGATCGCCGTTCTTGAGCGCTTCGACCACGCACTTGAAGGTGTCTTTCTGTTCGAGGCAGACCGCCCGCTGGCATTGGCCCACCTTGTTGTCGCAGACGACCGGGTTTCCGGCCTTGCACACGCCCGATGCGCACCGATCTACCGGCGTACAATGCAGGTTGTCGGCGTTGCACTGCTTGCCCGCGCCTTTGACGTCATCGTTGACGCACTTGCCGGTCTTGGCGTCGCACGAATCGACAGTGCAGTCGTTGGCGTCGTCGCAGCTCTTCTTGGCCTTGAACACGCAGCCCTTCTTCGGATCGCAGTAGTCCTTGGTGCACAGGCTCTTGTCGTCGCAGGAGAGATCCTTGCCCGCGCACTGTCCCTTTTTGCACGCGTCATCGCTGGTGCACGCGCTGTCGTCGTCGCACGTCGCGCCTTCCTTGACCGGCTTTTCGTAGCACTCGCCGGTCGCGGGATGGCAGGCGGGCACACGACAAATCGTGCCGGTCTTCTTGGTGCAGAAGGTGGTGATCGAGCTCTTCTTGCAGGTCCATTTCTTGGTCGACTTGTCGCAATAGAAGCGCTCGGTGCACGGGTTGGCCACCTTGTGGTCGCAGTCCTTGTCCACGAAGCACTCGCAGCCCTGCCCCTTGGGTCCGGCGAAGCATTTTCCCTTGAGGCAGAAGTCGTTGACCGTGCACGGGTTGTTGTCGTCGCAGGTGGTGTGGGTATCGGGCGCAGTGGGCGCCAGCTTTTCACGGCGACACGTGGACGAGACGCCTTTGCCGTCGGGGCCGACGGGTTGCCACTTGCCCTTGGCGTCCTCGCAGAGCTTCCGCGCGCGCTCGGCGATCGTCATCTGGCAGGCGCCGTTGCCGGGCAGGCACGCGTTGACGAAGCAGCCGGTGTCGTTGGCCGTCGAGCAGATCTTCGCGCTGGACGGCTTGGGCTTGCAGACCGGCTTTTTCGCGACCGATTTATCGCAATACAGCGTGCCGTTGCAGAGGTTGCCGTCGTCCTGCTTGACGCAATCGGCGTCGTTTCCGCATGCGCAGGCGAACGTTCCGGGCGTGCACGTCTTGCCGGCACACACATCGGACACCGTGCACTTGTCGCCGTCGTCGCAGGCTACATTTTTGTCCAGCGGCGCTCCGGCGGGCTTTTGAACCCATCGACAGCCCTTGGTTTGGCCGCTTGCTGGCACATCGCACACCTTGTCGACGGCGTCCGTCGCGGTCACGTCACAGGCGCCCGTCTTGCGCACGCACGCGTTCTTGGCACACGGGGTGTCACCGCCGGACTTGCAGACGACGATTGTCGCGGGGTTGAGCTGGCACTTCTTGGTGGCCGCGTTGCAAAACAGCTTGCCGTTGCACGCGTCGCCGTCTTCCTGGCCAGCGCAGTCCTTGTCGGATGTGCAGCCGCACGTGTCCTTGCCCTTGAGGCATTTGCCGCCGTTGCAGACGTCGCCCTTGGTGCACTTATCGCCGTCTTCGCAGTCGAGCGACGTATTGCTCTTGCCCGGCGGCGCCAGGTTCCACGCGCAGGTCTTCTTGCCGTCCTTGCACGTCTGCAGCACAGCTTCGAGCGGCTTGAATTGGCAGACACCCTTGGACGGCAAACACACGTTCTTGAGGCACGCGCCGTCATTGACCGTCGGGCAGACGACCACCGAAGCGGGGTTGTGCGTGCACTTCTTGGTGACCTTGTTGCAGTACATCGTGCCGTTGCACTGGTCGCCGTCGTCCTTGGCCGCGCAGTCCTTGTCGGACTCGCAGACGCAGGTGTTCGTCTCCGCCACGCACTTGCGGTTGGCGCAGCGCTCGTCGGGCGTGCACTTGTCCCCGTCATCGCACGCGAAGATGTTCGTGCTCGCGATCGGGTGCGGCGAACAGTGGCTGGGGTTGTTGGTGCAGTCGCAGGCTGGATCGCTGGTGCAGACGAGGTTTTCGATCGGTGTCGGCGCGCACTTGCCGGTCTTGGGCTGGCAGACGTTCTTGGCGCAGGTCGTGTCCGCGTTGTCGGCGCACTTGACGATCGAGGCCGGGTTGACCCGGCACTTGTGCACGCCGCCGGTCTTGTCGCAGAAAAGCGCGCCGTTGCAGGGGTTACCGTCGTCTTTGCAGTCCGCCGAGGTCTGGCAGTCGCACAAGCCGGGCGGCTCTTTGCCCGCACATTTACCGTCTTTGCATTGGTCGTAGATCGAACACGGCAGCCCGTCATCGCAGGGCGTGTTGTCCGGTCGCGGTTGCTTGACGCAGGAGCCCGTTTTCGAGTCGCAGGACGACGCCTCGCAGGGACCGTCGGCGCTGGTCGAGCATTTCACCGCTTTGGCGGGGTTGATCCGACACGTCCACGGCAGCTTCGCCTTGTCGCACAGCATCGGGTTGCACTTGTCGTCGCTGGGGCAGTCGGCCGTCTTCGTGCAGCCACACCAATTCGCGCCGCTCTTGCAGCTGCCGCCTTCGCACTTGTCGCCGACGGTGCAGGGCTTTCCATCGTCACAGGGATCGCCGTCGCGAGGGCACGGCCCGGCGTCGATGGATCCCGCCGAAGTCGTGTCGTCGATCGTCGCGGCGGTGTCAGCGCCGTCTTCGCTTTCAGGCTCGGGCGACGAGCACGCAGCGACCGCACACAACGCACCGATTCCGAAGCACGCCCAGAGCGTGGCGGTTTTGAGCATCGATCTCTCCCTGCGCGAAGCATCGTAAGCACGCCGCGCCGTTGTCACAACGGCAAGGGCAACGATGACGTCCATGTGCCGTGTTCGTACGCCCGGATTTCCGTGGTATACCGGCCAAATCAAATCACAAGGTCGGGTGGCCACGGCGCCCGGCGACCGATGAGCGCAACGGCCGCAAACCCGGTCGAGCCGCGAACCGCGGAGATCGCACGTCCATGGGCGCAGACAACGCCAACGGCGAGAAACATACAGACAACGTCGACGACCGCGAACGCTTGCTGGCAGAGCTGCGCGCGGCCAACGAAGGACTGGAGGCAGCCAACGCGAACCTGGGTCGCTTCACCCACGCGGTCTCCCACGACATCCGCGAGCCGCTGCGCACGATCGTCGGGTTCATCGACATGCTGAAGATGCAGCTGGGCGAGCTGAGCGAGGAAGCCGAACAGTCGATGGCGTTCATCGAGTCGGCCGCTCAGCGGATGGAAAACCAAATCAACGGCCTGCTCGAGCTCTCCCGCGTGCAGACGCGCCGCCTCGCCACACGGCCGGTGGACCTCGTGGACATCGTCGAGGGAGTAATGGCGTCGTTGCGCGAGTCGATCGAACGCCACGACGCCGAAGTTCGGGTCGGCCCGTTGCCGATCGTGGAGGCCGAGCCGGCGCTGATGACGAGCTTGCTGCAAAACCTGATCAGCAACGCGCTCAAGTACGGTGACGTGGAGTCGCCGCGGATCGACATCACGGCCTCACACACGCCGCGCACCTGCACGGTGACGGTCCGCGACAACGGTATCGGCATCGACAAAAAGCACCACAAACGCATCTTCGAGGTCTTCCGCCGCCTCCATCCCGCGCACAAATACGAGGGCATCGGCATGGGGCTGGCCTTGTGCGAACAGATCGTGCGGCGCTACAGCGGCCAGCTCTGGGTCGAATCCGCGCCCGGCGAAGGCACGGCGTTCCACTTCACGCTGCCGGTGACGAGCCGACGACCGAGCGGCCGAACAATGGTGCGCAGGCGCTCGGGTTCCTTCGGTTGAAAGCCGGCGCTACCCGTCCTTTCCGGCCAGCCACCTGGCGATCCAGTCCGCGATAGGACCGCCAACTCGCTGCACGGCGGCTGCGTCGACGTCCATCTCGGCGAAGAGGTCGAATCGCTTGACCAGCAGGTCGCGACGAACCTCGAGGCACAAAATGCGATCGGCGTAGTCGATCGCCCACCGGTAGCCCTGGGTCGCCGGGTGAAGGTGGTAGGTCCTGGTATCGACGGCGTTGTACCCAAGCGGTCGCCACGCGTCGATCAGCGCTTGGGCGATGCCGTCGGGCGCACGTCGGGTGCGGTCCTTGTCGCGGGTCAGCAGGTCGATCTCGGGGCGCAATGGCCACCTGTTCCACGCCTCGGGCTCCGCTGCGCGATGCAGGTTCTCCACGATGTGCTCATCGATCTGCGCGATCCCCATCGTGCGTGGCCCATAGGTGTGGGGAATCAAGCCGAATCCACCGCCGCCAACAACGCGAATGAAGGCCTTCTCGACGAGCTCGACATACCGTCGATGAAGGTCGAGCAACAGGCGCCGGTCGCTATCGTCGGTCACGTACGAAGGGATGCCGGCCGTCATGGCCCCCTTGCGCAGCTGGGGCGTTGAGGCGTCGATGGCGAGCTTCGCCACGCGGTTGGTGTCGACAAAAGTGCGCGGCACAAGGCAGCGGATCGCGACGGCGCGTCGGCGTGGATCAGCGGCTACAACCGCCTCGGCGACATGCAATCCGTATTGCCACGCCCCGACATCGGTATTGGCGAAGAAGAAGTGGCGCAAATCCGCGGGAAAAGGCCCGTTCAGGCGGGCGGCGAGGGCGTCGTAATGCGCGGCCCGATCGGCACCATGAGGCACCTCGACCAACAAACAAGCCGGCGTTTCATCGCCACAATCGCCGCCTCGCACCTCGATGACATCGGCGACACCATCGATCGAAAAAAGCCCCTCGATCGACGGGCTCGCGGCCTCAATTCGTCGCTGAGACGTCATTGCGGCTTGCCGATGAAATCGAGCAACGCCCGTTCAAAGGCCTTGGGTGACTCGCGATGGCAGAAGTGGCCGCCGCCGATCGCCACCACGTCGTACGGCCCGCTGAACCTTCGCGCGGCGTCGTGGTAGGCGGGCACGGGCAGGTTGGGATCGTCGGCGCCCGCGATGGCCAGGGTCGGCACGTTGATAGTCGCCTTCATGAACCCGGGAATGACCGGCGATATCGCGCGGTAGTAGCCAAGTGCGGCGTTGCAGCTGCCGGGCGCCGCAAACGCGTTCTTCGCGGCTTCAACCTCTTCTTTGGGGTAGTCCCAGCCCGGTGACCAGCGCTGGTAGAGCCGATCGACACCGGCGTAGTCGTCGGCAGCAAACCGTTTCAGGGCGCCGGGCAAACGCAAGCCGACGAAATGCCGAACGTTCCACAACAGGCCCAGGTTGGGCTTGATGCCAGCCGGATGCGGGACGGCGATGTGCACGAGCTTGTCGACCCGCTCAGGCGCCAGGGAGGCTGCCGCGATAACCGACAACGAACCCCAATCGTGACCCACGAGGATGGCCGTCTTGTGCCCGAGCGCCTCGATCAACGCGACGGTGTCTTCGCCGAGGGTCCGGTAGTCGGCGTCGCGGTCGGGGATGGACGTCGGTGCATAGCCGCGAAGAAACGGCGCAACGGCCCGATAACCAGCGGCGGCGAGCACCGGGCGCACGTCGTCCCACGTGTGCGCAGTGTCCGGAAACCCGTGCATCAACAGCACCAGCGGACCGTCGCCCGACTCGTAGTAGGCGAAGTCGATGCCGTTGGCGTGAACCGTCTTGTAACCCTGTTCTGAGACGTGTGTGCGCATCGCGGCTCCGGGAAGGAGCGGCACAATCAATCAGCGTCCCGCGCCGGTCAAGCCGCGCTCGTCTGGCCCCGTCCGGCCCGCCCTCCGCGATGAATGGCGTCGCAGGTCTGGCCAGGCGTGAGTTTGCCGGCCAACTCGCGGACAGAAAGGACGTCGGCAACCATGCAGCGACATGCATTCCTGCGCCTGCTGAGACAAAGACGCCG
>Ga0209992_10001388_pt1 | contig 25885 bp, 28 predicted proteins | sample 2SBtaG_2_FD_182564 | JGI IMG/M metagenome (GOLD analysis project Ga0209992, IMG submission 182564) | Deep subsurface microbial communities from Kolumbo volcano to uncover new lineages of life (NeLLi) - 2SBTROV12_ACTIVE470 metaG (SPAdes)... | ecosystem: Environmental > Aquatic > Marine >... | reverse complement strand
AGGGGGGAGTATGAGGCTGTTTGGGTCACCTATTCAAAGGGAAAACAGCAAGATAGCTGCTGCCGCAAAAAGTTTGAAAAATAGTCCGAACGGACTATATGGGGATATCTCGATTAATAGTATTTTACGTTGCTGGGATTTTAGCTTTGGGCTTTTTGTGGAATGAATCAAGACCTGCGAGTTGAAAATCAAAGCGAATTGGGATTAGTGAGAAATGCAAAAACATAATGCGAGGCTGAGTACTGTAATTGGAGTGCTATCACTAATGGCGGTGATGAGTGCACTTACAGGTTGCGACAATGGTACGGGCTTATCAAGGGAGCAAGCGGCAGCTGTAGACAAAGCCCATGTGGATGCCCGAAACAGATGCCGTGACAAATGGTATGGGAAGCCCCGTGCACCTGTCAGAGGCACAAATTACGTGCTAGATGCAACCAAGCTACCTTGGGATATGGGTGGAGAATTGTGGCACGAGGATGAGGACTGTGGTGTGGCAAAGATTGATGCTGTCTTCTACTGGACTGGAGAAGAAATCCTGCCCCAAAGAGTCGGGATGTATCCACAACAGGAATACAACGTTAAGCCGATTGACGTACGTGAAGCTTGGACGCAAATTCAGGTGTTAGGTTATTTAGGGATGGAAAGTAGTATTCGCCAAAGACTTGAACAACACCCCGAAGGTTTCCAGATAATTCCTCGCCCGCAGCGCCCCAAAACATGGCCGACAGAGCTGGTGGTCAAGCTCAAACACTATCCTGATTTAGAGGTTTGGCTACCAAAGGAATGGACACCCACAATGGAAAGGACAACTCATTATTTGAGTTTTCAATTTCCTAATTGGCCGAATGACGATGGGGTGACACGTGGCTTTAATTGCAACCTCGGGCGAGCAGTGTATCCAGCAACCCGTGAAGAAATTGAGAATTTGGACCTGCGCCAGAAGGTGCGCAGCAGCTGTCAAATGGAATTTGATAATTTTGGATTTAACAGTGGGAGCGCCAAAGTGAATTGGGGTACGCCAAAACTTACTGAAATCACCCCAGCCCTACGCGCATTACAAAAATATTTTAACGATTCAATTACCAAGGAGTAATCATGAGTTACGAATTTAGCCTTGCCGAACGAGCCCAAATTCAAAATGCTATAAATGCCAACCCGTGTAAGGCGTACTAAATGTAGGGCGACAATAAGCGTAGCGCATTGCGCCGTATGAAAATTCCGGCATACTTCTGCCATGCCTGATTACCGTCGCGCCTGGCATCCGGACGGCACTTATTTTTTTACCATCAATCTGCTGCTGCAACGGTCTCATCGGTATAATCCGCCCTCACATTTTTATTGGAATGCCATCGTGTCAGATCGTTTAGCCGTATTGCCGCAATACCTCATGCCCAAGCAGGCACTCACTGTGCTGGCCGGAAAGTTCGCCAGTTGACATGAAAAACATTCTAGTATGGCTGAAACATGTTTCAAAAGTTGGAATGACATTGATGATGGCTGTGAATCTGACAGCCTGTGCGGGTTGGTTCGGTTTCGGTAGCACAAGTTGGAAGGAAGAAGTGCTGCTGCACGATGGCAGTAAGATCGTTGTAGAGCGTTCGCAATCTTACGGAGGCCGTCATGAAGTCGGGCAGGCTCCGCCAGTTAAGGAGCACACCATTACCTTTACTCTACCCGATTCCAATAAAGCGATCACATGGAAAAGTGAGTATGGTGAAAATATCGGTCGAACCAACTTTAACTTGCTGGCTGTACATGTTCTCAATGGCACGCCTTACATTGTTACATCCCCCAACCTTTGTTTGTCCTACAATAAATGGGGCAGGCCAAATCCACCTTATGTCTTCTTCAAATATGCCAGTGAAGAATGGCAGCGTATCCAGATATCGGAATTTCCTTCCGAGTTCAACACAATCAATCTGATAGTCAATAATGGTCGTGAGGAGGACATTAAGAAGGCCTCAAGCAAACTGGGCTACGTTTCAGCAGAAGGCGTCCGAAAAATCAATAGTAGCCTTCGGCAACTTGCCTACCAATCCATCCTGCGTGTGCCCACACGGGGCGATGGAGGGCCGGCTACAAATTGTGGCGAGATGATTCGCGTTAATGATGGCTGGGAAGGAACGGGATTTTTTAGTGGGCAACCATCTTACGAAGCATGCTTGAAATACTGCGAACGAAAAGAGGTATCTACACAATATTGTCCATGCAACAGATTTTTTAAGGGGAAATAATCATGGCGACAGCAATTGAATACGCATTGATGGCAGGTGCTTCTTATATTACCAATCGTGCTACGATTAACCAACCCGTGTAAGGCGTACCAAATGTAGGGCGACAATAAGCGTAGCGCATTGCGCCGTATGAAAATTCCGGCATACTTCTGCCATGCCTGATTACCGTCGCGCCTGGCATCCGGACGGCACTTATTTTTTTACCATCAATCTGCTGCTGCAACGGACACATCGGTATAATCCGCCCTCACATTTTTATTGGAATGCCATCGTGTCAGATCGTTTAGCCGTATTGCCGCAATATCTCATGCCCAAGCAGGCGCTCACTGTGCTGGCGGGAAAGTTCGCCAGTGCTAAGTTGGGTGGACTCACCACTTCGGTGATCCGTCGTTTTGTTGCGCGTTATGACGTGAATATGCAGGAGGCAGCGAATCCCGACATCGCAAGTTATGCCAGTTTCAATGAATTCTTCACGCGTCCATTACGAGAGGGTGCTCGCCCACAGGCGGAGGCAAATTTCATCTGTCCGGTGGATGGTGCGATCAGTCAGTTCGGCGCCATCGAGCAAGATAATATCTTTCAGGCCAAAGGCCACAGCTATACCACGACTGCATTGGTGGGCGGTGATGCACAACTGGCGGCACAATTTGAAAGCGGTAGCTTTGCCACGCTCTATCTGAGCCCGAGGGATTACCACCGCATCCATATGCCCTGCACCGGACGCTTGCGGCGCATGATTTATGTGCCTGGTGCATTGTTCTCGGTCAACCCGACCACCGCTCGCGGTGTACCGGGATTGTTCGCACGTAATGAGCGCGTGGTGTGCGTGTTTGATGATGAGTCCGGCAAGCAATTCGTATTGACGCTGGTGGGCGCGACCATCGTCGGTAGCATGGCGACGGTTTGGCACGGTGTGGTCAATCCACCGCGTTCGAACGATGTGCGCGAATGGCACTATGACGGTGAACAGGTCGAGCTGAAAAAGGGTCAGGAGATGGGACGCTTCCTGCTCGGCTCGACGGTGGTGATGTTGTTCCCGAAAGACACGTTGAGTTTCAATCCTGAATGGTTGCCTAGCGGTGCGATCCGCATGGGTGAGATGATGGGTAATAAACCCTAAATATAACTACAAAAACTAAACCCACTCCAACTCCCCCTTGTCAGCGGGAGGGGTTTGGGCGAAGTGTAACTTCCTAGTATCTCCCTAAGATAGACCGACTAATCCAACGCCTGCAACATCGCATCCCGCAACACGTCCGGCGGTTGCGCACCGGACACCGCCAGTCGGCGATTGAAGATGAAGAACGGCACGCCGCTAACACCTGACTCCTGAACCTGTGCAGCCAGTGTCATCACATCGGCATGCCCTTCCGTCGCAACCAGATAGCTGCGAACTGCTTCGGCATCGTCTCCGCATTCAGCGGCGATATCTGCCAACACATCAACATCGCTAATGTGTTCGCCGCGTAAAAAATGCCCTTCGAATAGTCGCTCCACCAATGCCTCGGCATCGCCGCGTTGCTGGAAGCGATGGATGAGTCGATGTGCATTCAGCGTATTGGCACGCAACTTGATGGTGTCGAATGCGAATGCGATTCCTGCCTTTTTGCCGGCCTCTGTCACCCGCGCCCAAGCTGCATCCACTTGTGCTGCGCCGCCAAACTTTTTCTCCAGAAATTCGCGGTAGGGTGATCCTTCCATCGGCGTTTCGGGGTTCAGAAAATACGGTATCCAGCGCACGGTCACATCAAGCTTTGGGTGCGCCTGTTTGAATTCATCCAGCGCAGTTTGAAGATGATGTTTACCGATGTAACACCAGGGACACACAACGTCGGAGACGACATCTATGGTGAGCTGTATCTGGCTGGGATTTTCTGTGGTGCTCATGCCGACTCCTGAAATCATTTACGAATATATTTGAATGAAATGATTATACGGCTATGCAACTGCCAACAGAAAACTGTCAAAGTTGCCCTGCTTCACCGCTTTAACCATTACACTCTTATCTTCAGCATCCTGATTGGATGCTTATCAAGCAAAGGCTCCGATGTATCCAGTTCACGATGTAGATGCGATTCTCCTGCTGTCTTTATCCGTTGCGGCCAAGCGACGACCTGCTGAATTAGTGGAAATTATTGCCGCAACCGATCTGGCACACGACATGATTCCCAACCCTGTCCGGCTTTCGGATTCATTCAATCGGCTGTCCAGCTACGGTCTGATTCTGGAAGTGGACGGGTGTTATACCCTGTCGACAGACGCGCAAAGCATGATGGAAAGCCAACGTAAAAAAGATGACAGCCGAAAAAAATTGTTTCGTCTGAAAGAACATCTCGCGGATTATCACCTCAAGGGCGAACACATCACAGTGGATGTCTTCCCCGATACCATCAAGGACGCAATCAGTGCTTATCGCGCGGGTAAGAAAACCACACTTAGAAGTTGGCTGATCGAAAAACCCAAACCCGTCTGGATTTCCAAAAAAGATCTGGTCAGAGGCGCATCACTACCCCCATCTAAACGGCGTAAGCGCTGAATATCAGGTAGCCAACCGGCCATCACCCAAGTGGCAATCTGACCTCAAAGCAACTCCCTGTCGAGGCAGGTACATATCGAATTGCACCGTGATGATGCTCGGCAATCTGCTTCACCAGTGCCAAGCCCAGTCCGTGACTGCCCTCTTTCTCGCGACTGCCCGTGGGACGATAGAACGGCTCAAAGATACGTTCGCGCTCTGCCTCAGGAATACCTGCACCGTCATCCTCTATTCTGATCGTTATTTCTTGTGAGTCGGATTTATAAAGACTGGCACTAATCGCCTTGCCGCCATGCCGCCGTGCGTTTTCAAGCAGGTTACGCAATAAACGGCGCAGCATTTTCGCATCACCATTGATCGTCAGGGGCACTGCATCGCACTGTGCGTTGATGCGCGCACTTTCCTCGACCAACAGGGCTGACAAATCAACAGGCTCCATCTGCAATGTTTCGCTCATCGTATCAAGACGGCTGGCCAGCAAAATCTCTTCGATCAACTGATCCAACTCTGCAATGTTGAGCCGTATCTCTTCCACTAATTTCGGATCGGGCTTTTCAGCGTGCATTTCCAGTGCAAGGCGGATGCGCGTCAAAGGCGAACGCAACTCATGTGAAGCATTGGCAAGTAACTGTTTGTGCGCCGCTAGCAAAGTCTCGATACGTTCTGCCGCAAGATTGAAACTGCGTGCCAGCGAGGTGACTTCGTCACATCCCTGCGTTGAAACGCGCGCCTTGAAATCACCCTCACCCAACGCTTCCACACCCTGCTTGAGCTTCTCAAGTCTGCGTGTTAATCGTCGAGCTACGGGAAAAGCCACAAGTGCAACGACTAGACCAATCAGACCCAGCGACAAAACCAGCGAGAACGGCCCGGATGGATGTTTATGTAGCGGCTGCGCCAACAACCAGCGTCCGTCAGGTAGATGCACAACCCATTCAGAGCCGGGGCCGGGCCGCCGCATCCAGCCATCTTTACGCATATCAGAATCTGGCGGTGGCAGTACCGCACCCACATACGCCAACATCTTCAAATCAGCCGAATACAACGAGATGCTTGGCAGCGAAGGACGCGCCAGTTTTTCCAGCACTGCCTGATAATCTGCCTTAGGTGCATTCGGCGCAGGCAGCACCATCACGATCACATCACGAACCGTCTGTAACATCTGCGCAGGCGGAGAATTCCGCCCCTGAAAATGCCAGAATGTGCCTGCCAGCACCACCAACAAAGCAAGGCTGGCGATCACGCCCAGATAGATCTGAAAATATAGCTTTCTCATCCGGCGGCCTCCTCGCCGTCCTGATTACGGGCGAACACATAGCCCGAACCGCGTAATGTGATGATGCGGCGCGGATGCTTGTGATCATCCTCAATCGCTGCCCGAATGCGTGATATGTGCACATCGATAGAACGGTCAAATGCTTCCAGTGCTTCGCCTTTTACTGCATCCAACAACTGCTCTCGACTCAACACACGACCCGGTCGCTCTGCCAGTGCCAGCAATAACTCAAACTGATATGACGTGATCTCACGTTCGTCGCCATCCACCCGCACCAAGCGCGCAGCCCGATCGATTTCCAATCGCCCGAAGCGCAGCAGGTCTGATACATCCTGCCTGCCCCGGCGCAAAATCGCTTTTAGTCTCGCCTGCAACTCGCGCGGCTCAAACGGCTTAGGCAGATAATCATCTGCCCCCATTTCCAATCCGATAATACGATCCATTGCTTCGCCCTTAGCCGTCAACATCAATACCGGTATATCGGAAAAAGTGCGGAGCTGCCGACAGGCATCCAGCCCGTCACCATCTGGCAGCATTAAATCCAGTACCAGCGCATCGAACGCTTCCTGCTTAAGCGTCGCCAATCCGCTCGCAATAGTATGACGTGACACGGTGGTGTATCCGGCGTTGCCTAGATACTGCTGCAACATGTCGCACAGTCGTTCGTCGTCGTCGATGATGAGAATCTTTTGGTTCATTTAATCAGCCGAGTGGTTTATTTGAAATTACTTAATCGCATGCCCAGTATGTTAGCTCAGGACATGCGATTCAAAAAAACTTATCAATGCCGCCAGCCGCGACGGTGTTCCATTTTATCGGCCATTTCTTCAGCCAACGCTTTACGCTGCTCAGGGGTCAGCACCTCCGCGACTTGAACAATGGTCTGTATCGCGATTTTGCTCATCTCATCCGCTCCGCGAATTTGATCGGCACGCAGTTGTTCGATAGCTGCCTTATCCAACGTGGACGCTGTCAACAGCTTAGCGAATTTCTGGCGGCTGTCCCGCAACTGCTCAGCCATTGGCGCACCTTCGTCAAGTGAACGTTTGACGATCTCTTGAGCCTTCGCTTTTTGCTCATCGCTGGCATCGACTTCATCCAGCATATGATCCAATGGTTTCCCGGCCATCTTGCTGATTCTTTCCATATTGATTCCGCCACCTGGTCCACCGTGATGGTGGCAGCCCGACTCGGAGCTAAATGCTTTTCCAGTCATAAAGCCGATACTGACCAACGCAATCATGCCTATGACGCGGCCCAGTTTATGCCGTCCGCCGCCGCACTTGCGATGTGATACACACTTTTTTTCAGATTCACCGTTCGGTGTATTAACCGTCGTTGTATTGTCATTTTGCTCGTTCATGATAGAAGTCCTTTTCGTTATTTATGCTGGCTCGTCCCGTTTCATTAACGGCCAAACCGAACCTGCTGGAAAACACTTTAGTGTCCCTGCTTTTCTCTAACGTGTTGCGATAGTAAAGTTATGTAAAGCACATAAGCGAATGTAAAATCATGACCATGACGCCTAAAGAAATCACAGCCCATCTAAAAGGCCTCGCTAATAACGAAATCGCCCGGCATTCCATGCGATTTTTCAAGACTGGCAAAGGTGAGTACGGCGAGGGCGATCAATTTTTGGGCATACGTGTGCCAATGATCCGCCAGACGGTAAAGCAATATAAAACTGCCTCCTTGAGTACTGCTGAAAAACTGCTGAAATCGAAATTTCACGAGATACGCCTTTTTGCATTGCTCCTGTTGGTGTCACGTTTCATCAAAGCTGACGATGATGAGCAAGAGAATATCTACCAGCTCTATCTGGACAACACCCGCTACATCAATAACTGGGATCTAGTCGATAGCTCGGCGCACTATATCGTCGGTGCGTATTTACAAGAACGTGACAAAAGCATTCTTTACCAGTTAGCCGTATCGAACTCACTATGGGAACGACGCATTGCCGTGCTGGCGACCTTCTGGTTCATCCGGGACAGGCAGTTTGACGATGCTTTGCACATTGCCAAACAATTGCTGAACGACCCGGAAGACCTGATTCACAAAGCAGTAGGCTGGATGCTCAGGGAGATCGGCAATCGTGACAAAGCAACAGAGGTCGCATTTCTTAAAGCACACTATCAAGCGATGCCAAGAACCATGCTGCGATATGCAATTGAAAAATTCGGCAAAGCAGAACGACAAAAATATTTGTCCGGCAAGATATAAAGCGCTCACAGATCACTATGTTGAAATCAATCGCCCGCTTCATGATCTTTGCATTGGTTATCTTTGCAGCCATCGCTCTGTGGGTACGCCTTAACGAACCTCGCCTGATATATTTTCCTCAGCGCGGTATCGACATCACTCCGCAACAGCATGGCATGAAATATGAAAATGTCTGGCTGAACACTTCTGATGGAGTCCGGCTCAACGGATGGTTCATGCCGGCCAAACACGCTTCCGACCTGACAGTGCTATTGCTGCATGGCAATGCAGGTAACATCTCTCATCGCTTTGCGAAATACACGATATTGCATGGACTGAGGCTGGATATATTCGCGCTGGACTACCGGGGTTATGGCGATAGCGAAGGAGAGCCGGATGAGGCCGGCCTTTATCTTGATGCGCGCGCGGCGTATCGCTATCTGGTCGAGCAACGCGGCATCGACCCGCAAAAATTATTCGTCTATGGTGAATCGCTCGGCACCGCCGTAGCCGTTGATTTGCTCAGCGAGGTTGATGCTGGCGGATTGATTCTGGAAGCAGGCTTCACCTCCGCGACGGATGTCGGGCAGGAAATGTATCCGTTCCTACCAATGCACTGGCTGATGCAGTCCCGATTCGATACGCAGAGCAAAATAGGCCGCATCAAAGCGCCCTTGCTGATCTTGCACAGCCGTGAAGATGAATTCTTCCCTATGCAACACGCACAAAAATTGTTGGCTGCAGCACCAGAACCCAAGCAGTTGGTCGAGTTACACGGCGGTCACAACGATGCTTTCCTGCAGAGTACAGGCATCTACCAAAATGCCCTACTACGATTTATTCATCGTGAGCATCAGCCCTGAACAATCTGCTGGGAATTGACTATGGCTGTACGCTATGAGCTTGGTTCTATAATTCATGCCGGTCATCGCTGAATTTGATATGGTTAGTCACAGGCAGTGGCGCTTAATAAACTTATACCGAGTTGTACATCACGGGAGAAACAAAACATGGACAAGCCTATCATCGCGGACAATAAACCCATCAAAATCAATCTGACCAAGGGTAAGGAATATTATTTCTGCACCTGCGGCAGATCAAAAAGCCAACCGTTTTGCGACGGCTCTCATACCGGGACTTCATTCACTCCCAAAGCCTTTGTTGCAGAACAGGAGGGTGAAAATTTTCTTTGTGCATGTAAGCATTCCCGCAACTTGCCATTTTGTGATGGCACACATAATCAGTTCAAGGCAGATCAGGTTGGCAAAGCGGGGCCGGGGCCTGAATCCTCCGATCAGCCGTCTGCCGCCCCGACAGCCGAAGAACCCACCGTCGCCTTCATTCATCAATTAGCTCGAGAAGGATTGAGCAAGCTGGGGCATCACGGCCCGATGACCTCTATGGGCGTACCACGCAAGGACTTGCCCCATTGGGATGATTTGCAAATCATGGTGGCACAAATGGCGACCAAACCGTTGATGGAAAATGTCTCCGTTAGAACCGAGTTAGTCATCGGCCCACAAGCGAAAAAACCGCTCACACTCAAGATACCTTTATTCGTCTCGGACATGAGTTTTGGTGCGCTGTCCGAAGAGGCCAAAATATCCCTTGCCAGTGGCGCTGAGTTGGCAGGTACTGGCATATGTTCCGGTGAAGGCGGCATGCTGCCGGAAGAACAGGCAGCCAATTCCAGATACTTTTATGAGTATGCCAGCGCAGGTTTTGGTTATCAGGAAGCACTACTGACAAAAGTACAGGCTTTTCACTTCAAGGGGGGTCAAGGTGCCAAGACAGGTACTGGCGGTCACCTGCCCGGCAGCAAAAACATCGGTAAAATATCGCAGGTCAGAGGCATACCCGAGGGCCAAGCTGCCATCTCGCCACCCACCTTCAAGGACCTAGCCAGCGTCGCGGATTTCAAACGTTTTGCGGATCGGGCAAGAGAAATATCCGGCGGCATCCCGGTCGGTTTTAAACTGAGTGCAAACCATATAGAAAAAGACATTCAGTTTGCGCTGGATGCCAGTGCCGACTACATCATCTTGGATGGTCGCGGTGGTGGCACTGGTGCTGCGCCCGAAATGTTCAGGAATCATATCAGCGTGCCCACCATCCCCGCCCTCGCCCGCGCGCGCCGCTATCTGAATCAACAAGGTGCGAGCGGACGTGTCACATTGATCATCACCGGGGGATTACGCGTACCAATCGATTTCGTCAAAGCACTGGCACTGGGTGCAGACGGCATCGCCATCTCCAACAGCGCCATGCAGGCAATCGGCTGTGTGGCGGCCAGAATGTGCAACACCAATAATTGCCCGACAGGCATCGCCACCCAAAAAGAAGATTTGCGCCAAAGGCTAGACATTGATAAATCTGCCGCACAGTTGAATAACTTCTTCGCCGCATCTGTGGAGTTGATGCAAGTCATGGCACGCGCATGCGGTCATGATGACTTAAGCAAATTCAGTATGAATGACCTTGCAACTTGGAATCGGGATATGGCCTTACTGTCCGGCGTGCCCTACTCGGGGCATATGCCACTCACTAATTAATCGAGATGGCTGACAAAAACCTGCAGATAGGTAATAGTAAGCAACTGGAACTTTCTTGTTGAAGTCTGACCCATAGTCACAACCAACGGTATACTTGCAGCCGTCCTGCCAATCTCTTTTTGTAGTTGAATGAATGAATACCCCTATGACCCATACCCTACGCAATTGCTTCCGACTCGCACTATTCGTGCTTACCTTTTCATTAGTGACATTCTCACTGTCTGCCCGTGCAGGCCTCCCGCAAGCGTCCAATGTACCCGGCGGAATAGCGGTCGTAGCGCTGGCAAGCGTAGCCAACACCAGCAAGCCCAAAGCCTGGCTCGGCAAACAACCTGTACTGGTCACATCCGATCAAGGCGTATGGTATGCGGTAGTCGGGCTGTCTCTCAAAATCAAACTCGGCTCACATGAACTGCATGTCAGCACAGATGATGCAACCATGACACATCACTTCACGGTCGAGGCGAAAGATTATCCAGAGCAGCGCATCACGCTTAAAGACAAAGGCAAAGTCGATCTATCATCCAAAAATCTGAAACGCGTCGGGCAAGAATATAAAGTCATCGTCGGACATAAGAAATTTTGGCGTGACACGCCTGAGACCGACTTGGACTTCATCCTGCCCGCAAAAGGAGAAATGTCGAGCCGCTTCGGCTTACGCAGATATTTCAACGATAAGCCGCGTAACCCGCATTCGGGATTGGATTTAGCCATCGGAACAGGCACGCCGGTCATGGCAAGCTCATCAGGTACAGTGCTGGGGACAGATCACTATTTCTTTAACGGTAAAACCGTGTTCGTCGATCATGGCAACGGACTCGTCACCATGTATTGTCATCTGGATAAATTCAAAGTCATACCCGGCCAGCAGGTTGGCAAAGGTGACGTGATCGGGCTATCCGGTATGACGGGCCGCGCCACCGGCCCTCACCTGCATTGGAGTGTCATGCTCAACGGAGAGATGGTCGATCCTGAACTATTTATTCAGTGAGCAATATCGCCGCTGCGCTTATCGATAAAAAACCCGGTATTACCGGGTTTTTTATCGCGCTTCATACACGATGAATTGCGCGGTCAACATTGCGACCGTGACAATCAAGCGCGCGACTCACCATCCAGACTCAGGCGTCCGGCACCAAATACCGTGAATGCCAGCAAGCCACCCGCCATCGCGACATTCTTCATCAGCATGATCTGCTCCATCTGTTCAGCACCGGAGTGAAAGATCAATCCCGCTAGGATGCTGAACCCTGCCAGCAGGAATGCCACCAAGCGTGTTTGAAAGCCCAGCAGCAGCGCGATACCGCCACCCAGCTCCAGCGCGATCACCAGAGGTAGCAGTGCGCCGGGAACACCCATCGCATCCATATAACCTTGCGTGCCTGCGTAACCTTCTCCCAGCTTGCTGAATCCGGCACCGATGAAGATCACCGACATCATCAATCTTGCCGGAATAATCAGTGCTGCGCTCACCGCAGGTTTGCTAACAAATTCTGCAATGCAACCATTAAATCTTTTGAAAATATTAGTCGTACTCATGTCATTCTCCTTTATAGTTAGTCAATAATTTCTTAGGCGAACAGCCCGTTGTTATAGTCATTCAATGCCTGATGAATCTCCTGCTGCGTATTCATCACAAAAGGCCCGTATTGCACGATTTCTTCATTGAGCGGTTTACCCGCCAGCAATATCAGCCGGGTATCGACATCCGCTTGCAGTGTTACACCATCCGCATCCGGCTCATTGTTCAAAATGCCCAACCGTCGGGATGCTAATTGCTCACCCGCAACCGTCACCGCGCCACGATAGACATAGATAAATGCGTTATGCGAAGCAGGCAGTACCGTTGAAAATGCTGCACCCGCAGGGATGTGAACATCGAGATACAGCGGCTCGGTATCTTCACGCGATACTGCACCGTCTACCTCATTATTTTTTCCGGCGATCACTCTCACGGTCACGCCTTCAGGGGTGACATATTCAGGAATCGTCTGGCTGGCAATATCACGATACCAGGGCTCGGTCATCTTGTTTTTCGCAGGCAAGTTAAGCCAAAGCTGGAAGCCCTCCATCGCACCATCTTTCTGCTCCGGGATCTCTGAATGAATCACCCCCCGGCCCGCAGTCATCCACTGCACGTCTCCGTTTTCCAACAATCCTTCATGGCCCGCGGTATCGCGATGGCGCATACGCCCTGCCAACATATAAGTCACCGTCTCGAAACCACGATGAGGATGATCGGGGAACCCCCCGATGTAGTCGTCCGGGTTTTCGCTGCTGAACGCATCCAACAGCAAGAAAGGATCCAGTCGCTTCTGGAATTTTCCGGTAATCACGCGGGTCAGCTTGACGCCTGCACCGTCGGAGGTGGCGACGCCGTCAACGATGCGTTCGATACTGCGCGATTTCACTTGCGTCTCTTGTATTTGAACATTCATGTCGTACTCCTCAAATCTATTCGGTTATCAAAGGGTCACGCCTGTAAGCTATGAACGGCTTTGCTCAATTCAGCGTTGAGTGCTTCGTTCTTGAGCGCGCCATGCTCCACATCAAAATTCTCATAAAAACTCGGGACGGCCAGACTGGCTTTTACCTCACCGCCGAAAAATGGGACGGAACCCGTTGCCGCCGCCAATACAGTGGCACCGCCGCGTGGCCCCGGTGAAGTGGACAGCAGCAACATCGGCTTTTCATCGAAGATTTTTTTGCTGATGCGAGAACTCCAGTCGAACAGGTTTTTATAAGCTGCGCTGTATGAACCATTGTGCTCGGCGAAAGAAATCATCACCGCATCACTGTCAGCAATCTTTGCGGTAAAGGCTTTGGCCAACGCCGGTTGTCCGAGCTCGGCTTCTTTATCCTCACTGAACAACGGCAACTCATAATCATTCAGATCCAACACCTCAACTTCTGCACCGTCGATCAAGCCGGATGCATAAGTCACCAACTGCTTGTTGATCGACTTACTGCTGTTGCTGGCGGCAAACGCTAATATTTTCATGATGGGTCGCTCCTGATGTGTGAAAGTGACTACATGATAGTTAACTCAAAATGATAGATAAAGATGCTTTTGTGAGATAGACTATTCCATATATGGAACAATCAAACATCTCTGCGGACGACTACATCCTGTTCGTCACCATCGTCGATCAGGGCAGTATGGTGCGTGCGGCTGAACAACTTGGCATGCCTAAAGCAACGGTATCCCGGCGTCTGACCAATCTTGAAGCAACGCTGGGTCAGAAGCTATTGTTGCGCACCACGCGCCGATTGACGCTCACCGAATTCGGTCAGGAATTTCTTGAGCACTGTCGCCGCATCGCCGAAGAAGTTGCTTCGACCCAAGACTTTGTACGCAGTCAGGAACAGCAGCCTCGCGGACGCTTGCGGGTTTCCATGCCGGGCGAGTATGCCAAACAACATTTTTCACGCGCCTTCGCCACCTTCATCGAGGCCTATCCCGACATACAGCTTGATCTGGATATGGCATCGCGGCGCGTCGATCTGATCGGCGAACATTTTGATCTGGCGTTACGCATGGGCAAGCTGGATAGCGACTCGACACTGGTGGCGCGCAAGATAGACGAACAAAGCTTGGGACTCTACGCCAGCCCGATCTATCTCGCCCTCCATCCCGCCCCCAAGCATCCGGATGACTTGGCGCATCATGCAGCGGTGCGCCTGATGTCCGCACGCGGCACCCCCATTCAGTGGACGCTGATACGCGGCAAGACCACTTGGGAAGGTGTGCCACCCGGACGGCTCACGCTGAATTCCATGGGTGTGATACAACAACTCATACTGGATGGGGCGGGCATAGGCGCATTGCCCGATGTCTTCGCCGCAGAAGATGTCCGCCTCAAACGGCTGGTACGTGTACTGCCGGAATGGTGCTTACCCGCCGTGCCCGTTTGGGCGGTGATGCCGATGCGCCGCTATCTGCCTGCCAAGACCCGTGCCTTTATCGACCATCTTGAGCAGTTCATGAATAAGGGCTAGAGCGTGGATGAAATCCACAGCACCCCTCACCCGTTCGTCCTGAGCTTGTCGATGGATGATTGAACGCCCGCTCATCCTGACGGATATAACCCTACTCAATCTCCCTGTTTAATTCAGTAGTCAAAACAAATCGACTCCGGTACATTAAATTCTGCACCACCAAACACCCATTGAATAAAGGGCATTCGCGCCCGTCAACGAGAAGGAAGCAAACCCGATGTTCATCAGTGTCCTCGAACTCTTCAAGATCGGGATCGGCCCGTCCAGCTCCCACACGATGGGCCCTATGGTTGCCGCAAATAATTTCATCGACCGCACCGTCGAACATCTCGCCGCGCATCCCGACATTCGCGATAGCCACATTCGCTGCGCATTGAAGGGATCACTGGCTTTTACCGGAAAAGGTCACAGCACCGATCGCGCCATCACATTAGGGCTGCACGGTTACACCCCTGAGAGCTTGGCAACCGAGGATGTCGATGCCCTGATGAGTGGCTTATTTAAGATGAACAGCCTTAAGCTCGCAGAACAACAAACTGTGGACCAACACACCATTCAGTTCTTACCAGCTGAAGACATCATCTTTGATCGCAGCGAGACACTCCCCCAGCATCCCAACGGGATGGTCTTTGAACTACTCACCAGCGCAGGGGAAATCCTGCTCAGTGAAACCTATTTCTCCATTGGTGGCGGCTTCATCAGCACGATGGCGGAGATATCGCAACTGGTCGCACCGCTGAAAATGGAATCATCCGGTACCAATCCCTATCCATTTGATTCAGCCAATTCGATGCTGGAGATGTCACTCGCCAGCAAGTGCACTATCGCTGAGATGAAACGCCAGAACGAACTGATACATATCACCGAGGCAGAACTTGATAGCGGGCTGGATGCCATCTGGCACGCCATGAAAGCCTGTACCGAACATGGCCTCGCAACTGAAGGCACACTACCCGGCGGACTCGACATCAAACGGCGCGCCAAACATCTGCACGATCAATTGCAAACCTCCCCTACAGGCATCAGCGTCAACGACTGGCTATGTGCCTACGCGATGGCGGTGAACGAAGAAAATGCCGCCGGACACATGGTCGTCACCGCACCCACCAACGGCGCCGCAGGTGTCATCCCTGCCGTACTCTATCAACTCATGACGCATGAAAATGGCACACTGGAACAAGTCAGAGAATTTCTGCTGACCGCTGCTGCCATCGGCGGACTCATCAAACACCTCAGCTCGATTTCCGGTGCCGAAGTCGGCTGTCAGGGTGAAGTCGGCTCTGCTGCTGCGATGGCGGCAGCCGGGCTATGTGCTGTTCGCGGCGGCACCACCGAACAAATCGAAAATGCCGCAGAGATCGCCCTTGAACATCACCTCGGCATGACCTGCGACCCGGTAAGCGGACTGGTTCAAGTGCCCTGCATCGAACGCAACGGCTTCGGCGCAATCAAAGCGCACGCCGCAGCGTCACTTGCCATACGCGGCAGCGGCCAGCACTTCATGCCGCTGGACAACTGCATTGCCGCGATGAAACAAACCGGATTGGAGATGTCCGTAAAATATAAAGAAACCTCATTGGGTGGCTTGGCACTGAGCATCACTGAATGTTGACGCTCAGTGTCAGGTCGCTCCCTTACCCTGCGCTCTTTCTGCTTTGAGTTTTTTCACGACCAGTAGTGCTTCCAGCATCACCCACCCCGCCAGCAGGAAGATGATAGAACCGACCGTTGCGACTTCCCACTGATCTTTGCTGACCGCTTTGAAGATGCCCATGACCATGCCTGAAATGGTCGCACCCAGTACCAGCAACATCGGCAGCATGGTGTAAAGAATCGGCTTCCTTTTGCGGTACAGATAGATGGTGACCGTTAGTAAGGTCAGTCCGGCGAGTATCTGGTTGGTGGTGCCGAACAGCGTCCATAAAAACAATCCCGCCGGTTTGCCGCCTACTTTGAAGAAGGCGAAAAAGCCAATCGCGCACACCGCCAGAAAAGTCGCAAAGTAGCGATTACCCAGTATTTTGACATTGATGGTTTTGCCGATCTCTTCAAGGTTGAAGCGCAACAAACGCGTACCGGTATCAACACTGGTCATCGCAAAACCGACCACCACGACCGAGATGAAAGCCGCCGCATAGTCAAGCGGCACACCCAACTGATGGATGAAGTTTGCGTTGCCCTGGATGAACACACCTAGCTTTTGATGCAGCCCAACTGCCTTGTCCCACGAGCCGTAGAATGCCTCCCAATCAGCTCGTGAAGAAAACGCGCCCGCCGTCGTCGCCAATACGGCGAGCAGTGCCAGCAGTGACTCCCCGATCATGCCGCCATAGCCGATTAGGGGTGCGTCGCTTTCTTTATCCAGTTGTTTAGAGGTGGTGCCGGATGCAACCAAGCCATGAAAACCGGACACCGCTCCGCAGGCGATCACGATGAACAGGAATGGCATGATTGGCGGCGCGCCGACCGGATCAGGATTGAACGCCGGAGCCGCCCAGTCGGGTGATAACAAAAAGAAGCCGATTAACATGCCGAACAAGGCAAGGTATAGCAGCAGTGAATTCAAAAAATCTCTAGGCTGCAACAATAACCACACGGGCAACACGCTGGCGGCAAAGGCATAGATCAATAGTGTCCATGTCCAGTCACCCGCAGCCCATCCAGTGATCGGCATATCCAAACCGATATAAGTCGTCATGAGCATCAGCACAAAACCCGCCGCGATCATCGGCCACATCGGCGCATTCTTTTTATGCACTAAAAAGCCGATCACCATCGCGATCAACATCAACGAATAAGTGGGAAACACCGCCTCGGGATGCGCTGTTGCCGGGATATTGGCTGCATCCGGCGCAGCGAAAAGCCCTGATATCACCAGCACAAACACACCCATCGCCAGTGCTACCAAAAAGAAGATCACCAGCAGGAACAATAACCGTGTGCGTGGGCTAATCACCTCATGCGCGATCGTGCCCACGCTTTGACCTTTGTGCCGGATAGACAGCACCAACGCAGAAAAATCATGCACCGCACCCACCAGCAACGTGCCTAACACCACCCAGCACAACGCAGGCACCCAGCCCCATATCACCGCAATGGCAGGGCCGAGCATGGGCGCAAGCCCCGCGATAGAAGCGTAATGATGGCCGAACAGAATGTATTTATTGGTCGGCACATAATCCACATTGTCACGCATGGTGTGTGCCGGTGTGGGCGTCTTATCGTCCAGTGAGAATATTTTTTTAGCTAAAAAACCTTTCGCGTAGAAACGATAAAAGATCAGATAGATGCACAAAACTGTTATTGCCATGACGACTGGACTCATCTGCTATCCTTTTTTGGTACTGCGTAGATTAGAATTGATATAAATGACGGCGTTACGTATTGCCGGTCGTTTCATTGACTCGATGAGCGGCCAGCTCCTTCAAGTAATCCCCGATATCCCACTCACAACCGCCACAACCGGTAAGCGCGCCCGTCCAATCGGAAATGTCCCCGATATCCATACCCTGATCGAACAGGCGTTGGATTTTTTCTCGCGTGGTGCCAGTGCAATGACACATCACTTCATCTCCTGAATCGGCGGGTTTGGTATCCATCGGTTTGGCTATTGGTTGGTGACTATCGGATTGTTCGGGCGCATTTTAACATCTCAAGAATTGAGCGCGTTTTTCTACGAATCATCGGCGGAGGGTTTTACGCCTTCCCCCTTTAAGGGGAAGAGGATGGTTTTCAGAAAGTGTAGAAAAATACACTCGTAATTTAAACCGCCCAATCCCCTGTGCACCGCCGAGTAGCAGAAAACAGTCAGGGGATTTCGGCAAGGACTGATGGAACTACTGGTGAAATTACTATCCATATGACTAACTCAGCAAAAACGTTGAGTAGGTCATTGGTGATAGCTGTCTGGCTACCCCCGACGGTTTTTGATGGGTATCCTTGGTCAACTCATCCTACTTATTATCAGCACCCAACGTTAAAAATGCATCCGTCAACTTCTGCCGCAGCGCATCATCCAATCCCTCACGTATCGCCCAGCTATAAGTGCGATCAGATAAAGCATCAGCCGAGGGGATAAACCCGCCTTTCCCTCGTTGCACGATGGACAAAACGCCAGTGTGACCTTGTGACCGTGCCATTGCCAAACGCGCACCATCAATCCAGACCAGATCAAGCTCTTTGTATAGCAATGATTCGACCATTGCTTCGCCATCGGGTTTAGGGCGGTACTCTACCCTCATGCCGATCTTCTTTTCAAGATATCCCGCCAGTAAATTCATATTGCGCTTCATAACAGCAGGTGGCCCATCAATGATGGTAGAGATGCGCAGTACCGGTTCCGCATACAGTGCGACGATAACGAGCAAGCCCACGAACACGGTCAAAGACATGATGAAATATATGACAAGATTACGGGGACTGAAAAGAGATTGCATATTTTGCATAGTTAAGCATACTAAATGAAATCGCGCCGGAGCTGGCTGACATAATCCGAGACGAAGCAAACCCATACTAGGAGAATCACATGCTGGTCACCTTCAAAACCAAAGCCTACGCCGACATCACCATGTTTGGCGATAATGCACTCACCTTACTGAAAATGATGGGGCACAGCGGCACTGTCCCCGGTGCCATCGAAGCAGACGATGTGCCTGAAGCTTTGGAGAAATTGCAGGCTGCGCTACAGACAAATATAGACGCGGATTCATCCGGTGATAATGATGACGCAGAACCCAAGATCGGCATCGCAAAACGTGCACTCCCCTTGATTGAACTGCTCACTGCTGCCGTAGCAGCCAATACATATGTCATGTGGGAATAGCACTGTTTAATTATTTGTCGACGAACGTTTTATGCATTTTTTACCATTTTGATATTTTATTCTGAACCTATGTGAGCAGTTCCGAGCTTAAGTGGGCAGCCATTGTGAATGTCCGATGCAATAATCGTTATGCCGGAAGCCCTTACGGGGTAACGCAGCCAACCGACTATTGTTTCTTCCCCGTTTTACCAACCCCTAAAATTCAGCCTGCACACCAAACGATATTGGCAGCACAAAGTCATAAACTGGTTCACGCGTTGCATAGTCAGGTGTGTAGTTGTATCCAACCACGTTTCTGCGCTGATAGACATTATTAAACTCGATATAGGTATTGAGCTGCCACTGATCAAACTCATAGTTCCGATCCAAGCGAATATCGAGTTGATGATAAGCCGGTAAACTATCTGAATTCACTGCCGCATATACCGGAATCGGGCGACCATCGGGATAGTTGCCATTGGTGCCGATGATAGGGGTATAGGGCGAGCCGGAATGATAATGCCACTTCATGCCGAACGCCCAGTTATCGCCCAGATCAACATTGCCCACTAAGGTGGTGTTAACGGGTTGATCGAATTGAAATCTGAATGACTCACCTGTTACATCATTTTTGCGCAATGACTTCGCCAGATTCAGCACCCACCAACCGGAAAACCGATCTGTCTCTGCTTTGTTGATTAAAATCTCTAAACCATAAGCCTTACCGCTGGCGGCGTTGATATAATTCAGCACCGGGTCGTTCACCACCAAGTCGTCAAACTTTTTGTGATAGACCTCCACCTTCCAGTCCCAATCAGCATTCACAACCTGCTTCACCCCCAACACACTATGCTCAGCGCGAGTATTTTTCAGCTCAGGATTACCAAACTTTGGTGCCCATTGCTCACCCGTCGGGCTTTGGTGATGTCGCCCCCAACCAGCGGTGTATGTTGTGCGACCATCGCTCTCCCACTCCAGCGCAAGGCGCGGCTCCCAAAAACTGCTGTTGGCATAATTCTCATTGCTATAGCGCAGCCCTCCAACCAGCGTCAGCGGCTCAGTAATCCGCTTGCGTGACTGTACAAACAGCGCAGCAAGGTTGCTGTTGAACTCATCCGATAACTTTTGATTATTGGCGGTGCTGAGATCGCAATTCGGGTTGAACTGGGTACAATTCGCAACGATAAAATCAGCATTCACCTGCGTCACCGAATTAATCAATTCCGCCCCCACCACCATCTGATGCCCACGACCCAGCTTCATTTCAACCTGATCGCCGAGTCGAACATTATTCACCTTCAAATTAACAAAGCCGGCAGTGCCCAACGCGTTATTAATCAGAATGGTGGAATGCTGCAATGCCATCTTATTGATCGCACCATTAGCCAACAACGTATCCAAAGTCACAGCCTGCATTGCACTCTCACTGGAGAATGCTGAAGAACCCACCAAAATCGGCTGCTTCTGGCCGGATTCTGCATCCGCAGCAATGTTTAGCGACACTTCATCGCCCGCCCCATGTAAGTGGAATGCCAGCTTATTCGTATCATTAAGTTGCCACAGATACTTGCCTTGATAATCCCAATAGTTCGGGATTTGAACCGTCACCCCGTCTTGCTCAACCTGATCGATCAATAAATCAATGTAGCTTCGCCGCGCCGCAAAATAAAAAGACTGACCCTCATAGCCCGGCCCCTCAACTAAAAAGTCCGAGCCAATCAAATTTGTATTGATCTTAGTGTGCAAACCGTCAGCACGCGGATCGCGCAACGCCACATCAACCACAGCACCCGTCACATCCCCATAATTCGGAGAAAAAGCCGCGCTGTATAAATCAAAATCCTTAATCAGGTCCGCGTTAAAAACACTGATGCTGCCGAAATGAAACAACTTAGCAGTACGCAAACCATCGACATAATAAATATTATCTCCGGGGCCAGACCCACGCACCGCAGGCGCACTACTCCCACTGACCGTCACCACCCCCGGCAAAGTTTGCAAAGCGCGCAACGGATCACCCGAAGACCCCGCCAACTTACGAACCGTATCGCCATCCAGTTTTTGCGCGCTGACCTGACTCAACTCAGCCCCTGCGCTAAACGAAGGCTGAAATGGCTTGGGCGTGATAATCAAAATCTCCAGCGGCTCAGAATCAACATCAACATCCGCATCCTGATTATTCACATCCGCATCTACCGCGTCAGTCACAGCAGCAATCCCGGCCTGCTCAGCCGCGTGAGCTGAAACAAAAAATAATGCCCATAAAACTGACAACATCAAACCACCCGTCCGCATCACTAACCACCCCTTTCAAAGCACGCAAGCTGCCATCACCATCAAGACAGCATAATACCCACTAACAATACCAGAAGCAGTCACTTCAACTCATGTCACCCCATTCTGCATGAATTGTGATTTATACGACCTGCGCGCAGAATGTCACCTTGCAATCCGAGCTATTGCTTGGTGAGTCTATAAACTAAATAGCCTCCACGGAACTCGGGCGATTCAGAAATGACCATTAACAAGAGAACGCACGCTTCTGTTATGGGCGAATTTAAATGGGTCTGGCCTCTTAAGCTTTGATTATCACGGATAACGATCGAGACTGACGCTATTGGTTTCTGGGCATTGCCATCAACTCTTAAATGAGGATTTTCCTTATTTACAATCGGCGGATTGAGGTGTAGCTTGCGTGTGTCGGAACTGTTAGTAGCATGTGTTACTTGGAAAGGCGAAGTATCTGGCAAACAACGAATTGATGGAGTCTTAACCAATTGATGACTTTGAATCCATCGATACATTACAAAGGGAGAAAAAAGATGAAGAAAAAATATATCGCGACTATTTTAGCCTCATTGACACTCGCCGCCTGCGGTGGCGGTGGCGGTAGCGACAGCACACCAGTTTCTGCCACAAAGACCGGCGTATTTCTAGATAGCCCTGTAAGTAACATTCAATACACTACAAAAAATTCTGCGGGTGACACGACTCACACCGGCACGACTAATTCACTTGGTGAGTTTCAGTTTGAGACAGGGGACACCGTCACATTCTCTATAGGAACTTTTTCATTCCCGGCAGGAGCTGCAAGTACCGTTGTGACGCCTCTGACGTTAGTAGGAGGCAGCACTGATATTACGACGAATCAAGCAAGTGGCAACCAATATTGCTAGATTGCTACAATCGCTCGACGATGATGGGAATCCGGCTAATGGCATCAATATACACAACAATGCCCCTACTGCTGTTGATAATGCCCTTGCTTTAGGTTCGGTCAATCTTAATGACAACGCAGCTACGTTTGCAGCTAATCCTGCTGTTGTCAGTATGGTAGCTAACTCAGGTTCCACCAATACCACCTTGAAAGCAGAAGCCACAGCGCAAGCTCATATTGTTACAACGAATAAAGGTCGTATTGTCGGGGCTTGGCAAAGCACAGGGCCAGGAGGTGAATTTTCTTACATGATCATGTTCTCAGATAATACCTTTGTATACGGAGAGAATGACCTTGCAGCAACATTGCCTGGTGAAAATGGCTTAGAAGTAGGCACCTATAGCTATGATACAGCCACAGGTAACGTTACATTTACCATTAGCTATGATGACAACGCGCCCGGTACCGATTCAGGCGTAGGAGATATCGGGACGCCAGCGGTCCATAGCGCTGTCTTATCAAACGGTGATGCCACCCTAACTTTTGATGGAACTCTTGCTATGAACGCCATTGATTTTAGCGCTTCACCACTTTCAGGGGTATGGCGTGTTCCAAGTACTGGAGGCGCGTTTGAGATTCTCCTTATCACTGACGATGGCACGATCATGCTCGCAGAGAATGACCTAACAGCGACATTGCCTGGACAAAATGGTCTTGAAGTTGGCACCTATACCTACGACACAACTACAAGCAATGCCACCGTTAACCTATTCTACGACGATAATCATCCAGGTTTTGACTCAGGTATTGGCGATATTGGCACGCCTGCTGTTATCGATGCGATACTATCAAACAGCAACAATACTTTGACTGTTGCAAGTGGAGCCCTAACATTTACCAGAGAGTTCTAACCTTATATATTTATCTGAGAGGGGCTGGAGACAGCCCTTTTCTACCAAGGTAAAATATTGGGTTCAATTCAGGCCGTGTAAGACATATGCCAAGTTCGGTGGCGATTTCTGCCGCAGGACGGTCTGATGCTCCCATCAATCGTACGGCTGCTATCTTGAAATCTTTGGTGTAGGTTTTATACGGTTTTCTTGTGTTCATGGGATACTCCTCCGGCGGTATTTTCGCCTATTAGTTGTATCCGTTAAACTGGGGGAAGATCAGTTCCCGATTACGCCTAACTTTGCATGCGCACATCAGTGGGACAGCATTCCTCATAGGGTACGACTCCGTCGCGGCTTTCATACCAGCCACGCGACTGATTGACAATACGCACCGCAATCAGCATGACTGGCACTTCAATCAGAACCCCCACGACAGTGGCAAGGGCTGCACCGGATTCAAACCCGAACAGGGCGATGGCGGTTGCCACGGCCAGTTCAAAGAAATTGCTGGCACCGATCAGAGCCGAGGGGCCCGCCACGCAATGCGGTGAACGTACCTGCCGGTTGAGCAAGTAGGCCAGCCCGGAGTTGAAGAAGACCTGAATCAGTATGGGGACAGCGAGTAAGGCGATGATCAGCGGTTGGTTGATAATCTGATCGCCCTGGAAGCCGAACAGCAACACGAGCGTGGCCAGCAAGGCGCTTAAAGAAAATGGTTGCAGGCGCTTGATCGTCGTCGCGAGCCTGGCATTGCCGTTCGCTTGTTTCAGCATTGTATTCCGCCACAGAGTGGCAATAATCAACGGAACCACAATGTAGAGTAATACGGATAACAATAGTGTGCTCCAGGGTACGGTAATCGCAGACAAGCCCAGCAGCAATCCGACAATTGGTGCGAAGGCCACTACCATGATGACGTCATTGAGTGCGACCTGTGATAGTGTGAAATGCGGTTCTCCACGCATCAGGTGGCTCCATACGAACACCATGGCGGTGCATGGTGCGGCGGCCAGGATGATGAGTCCGGCAATGTAGGAATCAATTTGTTCTGCGGGTAGCAAAGGGCGAAACAGATAACCGATGAACAGCCAGCCTAACAAGGCCATGGAAAAAGGCTTGATTCCCCAGTTAACGAACAAGGTGACACCAACTCCGCGCCAGTGTTGTGTGACACCTTTCAGTGCTTTCAGGTCAATCTTTAGCAACATGGGAATGATCATCAACCATACCATCACCGCTACAGGCAGATTGATATGTGCCACTTCAATGTTACCGATTGCCTGAAAGGTGCCAGGAAGCAGATAACCCAGCCCGATACCGGCAACAATGCATATCGCAACCCATAATGTCAGGTAACGTTCGAACAGTCCCATTTCAGCGTTTTTTTTCTTGTCGTCCATGTTTTCACTTCGCCTCTTCTATTCTTAAACGCTCGATCAGATCCGCTACACGACGATGTACTTCGTCACGTGTTTCTCTGAATACGGCCATAATTTCTGCCTCGCTGCCCGTCGCTTTTGCCGGATCATCAAGAGGCCAATGTTCCTTGCGCATGCCCGCTGGCAATACCGGACAATGCTCGTCAGCATGACCACAGACTGTTACGAGGTAATCGACTGTATCCAGCATGTCATCAGTCAGTTTTGTTGACGCTTGGTCGGATATATCCACCCCTGCTTCCCCCATCACGGTGATGGCGCGCGGGTTTTTACCATGTGCTTCTATACCTGCAGAGTGCACATCGAGCCAGTCACTACCAAGTTGTTTTGCCCAGCCTTCGGCCATCTGTGAGCGACAGGAATTTCCGGTGCATAAAAATAAAAGTTTCATTACAAAATCATCCTTTAGGTTAGTCAGGCACAGCAGGCCGCATCTGGTCGATTGGGCATCGCTAACAAAGCCTGATGGTCATCACAATAGGGTTGCTGCTTTATAGCACCATCGATGGTCGCATTGATGACATCCTTCGCCCAGACAGGAAGTTTCGGATTCAGGCGGTAGTAAACCCATTGACCCTGACGCTGGTCGGTCACTAATCCCATTTCACGTAGCAGCGCCAAATGGCGAGAAACCTTGGGCTGGATAATATCCAGCGCATAAGTCAGCTCACAGACGCACAACTCTCCTTCCCGTACAAGCAGGAAGATGCTGCGTAAACGGGTGTAATCGGAAAGTGCCTGAAATAACTGTGCGGGCGTTAATGTCATGACAGAAATATACATTCAATCATATATA
>Ga0209992_10001386_pt1 | contig 25917 bp, 26 predicted proteins | sample 2SBtaG_2_FD_182564 | JGI IMG/M metagenome (GOLD analysis project Ga0209992, IMG submission 182564) | Deep subsurface microbial communities from Kolumbo volcano to uncover new lineages of life (NeLLi) - 2SBTROV12_ACTIVE470 metaG (SPAdes)... | ecosystem: Environmental > Aquatic > Marine >... | reverse complement strand
TCAAGTAACTTTGGAAAAACTCCCCACCTGGCCCAATCGCAGGATTGATGAACTCCTACCATTGGCACCCGAATACATCAATCAGATCAACCATAATAAAATCTAGGTGGTTGCGCTGGACGCTTACCGAATTTCAGAGCATCGGAGAGGCGTAAATTGGCCCGGATTGGGAAATGTAGCGTGTTGGCGGAATGCAGGCCAAGTGGGAGGGCCGGTTCGTTGCTGAACCGGAAAACGCGGGTTGTCGATTCCGATCAGGTGGATAGAAAACAATCTAAGTTTTGCGCGGACGTGCGAGGTGGCGCTCGGCTGGGTAAGCCTAAATGGCTCAGGATCTTCGATGGCACCGATGATTTTCTAGGTCATGCCTTGCTCTTCAATCAGATAACCTTGGCGTGTCAATACCCTCAAGAGCTAATCACTCGATTTCCAACTTCATTGTAGCGCCCAACCTGCCCAGATTAGCGCTGATTTGAAATCTACTGGACTGTGCCCAACCACGCCAGGCGACTAACCTAGATTTCCCACCGACAGCACAATCCCTGGTTTGAAATTTCGAAGCTTCAACCAGCGCGACGCAACCAATTAAATCAAAAAAAACGATCCATGTTTCGATGACCAACCATGTCTAATCTATTCTCCGATAAAGACGAATACTGCTACCTGGTCCCTCCGAAAATTTCCTAGCTAATCGATATTTACTCCCATTACTAAGAAATTCATAATACCCGGCCACCTGAGTGTGTAATTCGACCAATTCTTTAGACCCATAGCCTTCCAGTGGTTTAGATGTCGGCGGTTCCAAATCCGAGTTTTCCAACACCCACTTTGGATTTTCTGCATTGAGCTGGCTTGCTGATGGCGGTAATGGTTGAAAACCCAAATAGCCCGAGTAAATCGGCTTCTCGAAAATGCGGCTCTTCAGCTTTTCGCCAATCTCTACCCTCGATGAAATTCTTTTTAAATACTGTTTCCTTGTCTGTTCGTTCCAAATCGTTGGTACACCATACCAGTTATGAGATACGTGCTCTCCGCTTTTTATATTCTCTTCAACCCAACGCTCCGCCAACAATTGATTGCTATCACCCTTCCACCAAGACAGAGAATTCTGAGCCAGCGCGAATGAATTTGGTAGAATGCAAATCAGCCCCAATGCAGCTAAAATATAGGGTTTGTTTGGGCAAAGTTTATTGGCTATATCCGATAGCAAGACTGCCCCACCAATGGCTAGAATAGGAAAGCACCACAATAAATAATGGATGCTGGTGTATTTCCACCCTCCAATCGCTACAACCATTAACCCGACGGGTACAAACAAAATACGCAAATTGTAGCGATATTTGAACAGAGCCCGAATGGCACCAAGTACAAAAATAATGCCGATGATTCCTTCAACTTGGACCAAGCGCATAGGTATCCAAAGAAACGGGTATTCACCCCAATCAATATAGAGCTGCCCATCCATCACGTGATCACGTTCATACCGAAAACCCAGCCAATACTCCTGTGGTACTAACAGCAACCCAGGGTTCGTGACTAAAAATGCCAGAAGAAAAACGATACCGATTAACGCCAAGTCACGAATGATTATTTTTGGGCTACCCTCGCCGAATTGGATGCGCCAAACGACTAACACTATACAAACATACGAAAAAACTAATGCGGCATTGTATTTGGCCGCGACCGCCATTCCAGAAAAAACAGCGGCGGCGACCAAATATCCTGGTACACCTAGAATGGAGTACAGCGGCTTATTTTTACTATTTAAAACCTGTGCGCTCAGCGCTAATGCAATAGCACACAAAAGCGCAGTTAGCACATCGGGAAGTATCAATGTTGATCGGTAAATAAATGTATGCGTAAACGTCAATAAACCCGCAGCAATTAAACCGACCGATTGATTGCAAGTTATGCGGCCCAGTAAATAAGTCGTAACAATTAACAGTACCCCCAACAACACCGAAAATAGTCTCAAGACGATAAATTCAGTCGTTACTTTTGCGGTGCCATAAATTGGCCAATCCAAAAAAAAACCAATTTCTGCAAAATTTAATCCTGTCACAGCTCGCTCTATGAGCGCCACAAACCCGAATGCCACGAATACAACATAGGAATACAACGTGGGGTAGTTGTACATTGTCGGGAGTATCGTTTTAAATTGATAGAAGTTAATCAAATTCTCGATTAGCGGAATTTCGTCTCCGAAAACAGGCTGCTTGATTGGACCCAATGCCATCAATATGAAGACAAAACAAAGCAAAGCGAGTGCATAAGAATGAGGCCTCTTAATTACTTTTTGATCGCTCATTTTTCCAAAATTTTGTTGTTAACGCTTATTATTATTCAATGTCGAGTGTAGCTCTGATATTGGATTTGATAAAGTACGATCGAGAAAACAAGGCATTTCATTGCCGCCGAACAAATTATAATTTAAGTTACGCCGATTAATTGAGATTTATGAAAACCCAGGCTCTAACGTCAATTATTCGCTCAATGTGGACAGGCGCGGAGGAGATCACAATAAGCAGGATGCTAACCTGGGGGGCTCTAATTTGGGGGCTATACAGTGCCATTCAATTAATGGCCAATGGCATTGTTCTGGACCAGGTTCTTGAACCGGCTCAGATTATCAGCGGCTCGGTACCGTACCCTTCAGAGCATCCACGTCAACTTAGGGATTTTACCGATAACGGACATTTTTACCCAGACCACCCGGTATGGATCGAATCTTGGAAAAAAAGAAATTCTAAAGAATGGCAGGCGCTGGGGCGCAAATACAAGTTTCGTCTAGTACTTTCACCTACCAAAACAAGACTGGATCTACCTGTAGCCCTTGAAGGGACCTTATGGACACTTTATGTCATTCCGATTCCGGTAAGCTACTTATAGATAATATCCAATGCTTTTTCTAAATCAATACCCAATCGTAGCAATTTTCAACAGTCGAATTCCTAAGCTTGATATTCTGAAACTCTAAATTTTTCGCTTAACCTGTGGAATCTAAGGTCATGCTCGGCCAAATGCCGATCCACCGCCAAACTGGCCTGACAAAGCTGCGCCAGATCGGAATTGTGAGAAAAAAGATCAGCGCGTAAAAAAGCGATTTCTCTTTTGAGTCGAACACTCACCCAAATCAGGAAGATCACGCTGCCCATCAATACGCTACACAATAACAACAGAAAAATAACCGCGTTCATTCAGTCACACTAGACAATTTCATCCAGCCGTGCGCGACGTCTTGAGGGTATTTCTTCTTTAGCTTGATATTTTGGGCGTTTTTGCGTCTGGTCCCGATGCTTGCCATCGCGCGCTATCTTGGAAATTTTCTGAATCACTACCGGTTTTAGAGCAGATATTTCGTTCATCTCACCTCCATTAATCCCTAGACATTAACAATTCACGGCGCTAAACCATATCCAATTCGGCCAACTCTTCATCACTCAGCAATTTGTTCAGATCCACCAGGATCAGAAGTTGGCTTCCCCTACTGGTTACACCTTGGATATATTTAGAGCTTTCGTCGTTACCAACGTTGGGTGCCGCCTCGATCGCGGAATCTGCTAGTTCAACAACCTCTGCGACGCTATCTACCAAAATTCCAATGATTTGATCTTCGGCTTCGATGATAACGATCCTGGACGCTTCATCAAGCGTCGTCGATGCTAAACCAAAACGATATCGTGTATCGATTACCGTAACAACATTGCCGCGCAAATTAATGATCCCTATCACATAATCGGGTGAGCCGGGCACAGGGGCAATATCCGGTATGCGCAATACTTCTTGTACCTGCATCACGTTAATTCCGTAGGTTTCATCGCCTAATCGGAAAGTAACCCACTGATTGACCGGATCACTTAGCTTTTCCTGTAATTCACTCATACTCTTCACCGCGTTCATGGTATTTTTGAAATTCTATGAATTTAAGTGTAGTCAACTAAATAAAGCTTTGGTGTGCGATTAATCGATTCAAATCAATCAATGAGCGTAGTTGATCGGTTGCAATACCTAGCAACCACGGTTTGTCGACCTTGGACCTTCTCCATTGGATTTCATTGAACTCTAATTTGACAACCGCAGAAACCTCGTCACAAACGATCCCCCAATGACTATTACGAATTATCAATGCTTTCTTATATGAACTTGTATCGTGTTGCTGCTTTATCTTTCGTACATCTCGCTTAAACAAAAATGGGGTATCCAACAAAACCACCTGATCGCCTTGATTTTGTATATAACCGATGACCATAGCGGGCTGATTCGGTAGCTGGCCAATCTCTTCCGGTAAATCTATGGTTCGTGATAAATCCTGCAACGGTGTTGCCAAGGGTAAGTTATTTACCTTAAAAAACAGCGCTAAAAAATCAGAATGTTGGTTGTCTTTCCGGTCGGATCCATTCTTTGCGCCAACCCTAACACTCGACTGCTCGTCGAATGCGTCTTTTTTGTTTATCGCTTGCGTTTCAGAATTTTGCTTTGCGGAGCTTTCGGCAACAATTTCTCGCGTCGTTATATTATCGACGAGCAAGGTTTGGAAATAGACATCCAGTGCGAGACCTTGGTCCATCAAACAAGCTCGACGAGACCTTCGCGATGCCATTATCCGGCCATTGCTTGGCTGCGAAACCGCTCCAGGCGCATCAAATATTCCAAAAACTCGCTATACGCCAATATAGCCCTGGATTTGGGCGCATGGTACGGTGGCGGAACGCCTGCTCGACTCGCATCGCGCATCTTTGTATCAACCGGAACTACCGAAGTCCACAGGTGCTCTTGGTAATTTTCTCGCAGGTAACGCAGGGATTGCACTGATGCGCGCGTTCGCCGATCAAACATTGTTGGAACAATGGTAAAATTTAGCGGATGTTTACGCGATTTTTGTATCATACTCAGCGTACGCGTCATGCGCTCCAAACCTTTCATCGCTAGGAAATCGGTCGATACCGGTACGACTAGATGTTGGCAAGCGGCCAACGCGTTGATCATCAATACGCCCAGCATTGGAGGACTATCTATCAAGGCATAATCGTATTGACCATTGACTTTGTTTAACGCGCGGGATATAGCCAGCCCCATCCCATCAAGCGATGCACACTGACGATCCAGCGTAGCTATTGCGGAGCCTGCGGGTAGCAAGTCCAAACCCTGGAATCTTGTATTGAAAATGATTGGCGTGGGGCTCATCTCCTTGTCCAGGCTCGCCGCCGAAAATATATCGTATACACTGCTGGCAATGGTATCGGGATTTAGCTCGAAGTAGCTGGTCAACGAACCATGAGGATCCAAATCAACCAATAAGGTATTAAATCCCCATGCCGACAAAAGCCCCCCCAAAGTAACCACCGAAGTGGTCTTGCCTACACCGCCCTTTTGATTCGATACAGCCCAAACCTTCATGGCTAATTTTTGTCAGCAACCGCCGATTGAGGCGAAGGAGAATTTTTGTCGTTGGCGGCTGATTGGAGTAGCTTACTGCGTTCGTCGGACAAAATTTTATGCCGCGCCGCGGATTGGGCCAGTAGAACCAAAACCACTCTGCGATTTTTGTATCTTCCTTTCTCGCTAAGGTTATCAGCCACTGGATGAAATTCTCCGTAACCGATCGCAGCCATCCGCTCGGGCTTAACGCCGTTACGGTTTAACTGATTCACAACACTGGCCGCTCTACCGGCTGATAGCTCCCAATTTGACGGAAAGGCGATGGTATGAATCGGTCTATTATCGGTATAGCCTTCAACGTGAATTGTATTAGGAAGATTACGCAGGATCTCACCGATCTTTTGCAGTACAGGTAATGCATCGCGAGAAAGATCGGCGCTTCCACTGCCAAACAACATGGCGCTCTTCATCTCTACTTCAATCCATAGCTCGTTCTGTTTGACATCGATTAGTTCTTGGTCAATATAGGGGGATAGAACTTCTTCGATTTGGTCCGAAATTCGCCTCAAACGAGATTGCTCTTGCTCTAAATCGATAATTTTTTCCAATTGTTCAGTAAGCTTATCAGGGTCACTGTGACCCACAATCAGATTTTCAATCGGATTGGTATCGCGCCTTATTTCACCGATCTGAATAGGATCCAATGTTTGTTCAGGTTCGGCGAACGCGTCGTCCAATGAATCGGACAACACTCGATATTTACCCTCATTCACCGAAGATATTGAATACATAATCACAAAAAACGCAAACAACAAGGTGATAAAATCGGCGTAAGAAATCAACCAACGTTCGTGGTTTTCCGCACTCTCTTCTACACTGTTTCTGCGCGACCGGGCCATTGTTAGCTATATTCTCGTCGGATTACCTAAGATAACCTGAAAGTTTGATTTCGATATTCCTGGGATTTTCCCCTTCGGCGATAGCAATGACACCTTCAACAACCAATTCTCGTGATTGCACCACAGCGTGACTTTGCGCTTTTAATTTGTTCGCGATGGGTAAAAATATTAGATTCGCCAAGCCTACACCATATATGGTTGCGACAAATGCGGTGGCAATACCTGGGCCCAATTTACTCGGGTCACTCAAATTCTGCATCACGTGGATCAACCCCATCACCGCACCTATAATGCCTATAGTCGGCGCATAGCCCCCCATGGCCTCGAAAACCTTAGCGGCTTGGTGCAACCGATGCTCCCTTGCGGTTAGTTCAACCTCCATACAATCCCGTATGACTTCAGGTTCGTTACCATCAACCAACAATTGAAGGCCCTTCTTGGCAAATGGGTCCTTTTCCTTAGGAATTACAGTTTCCAATCCCAACAAACCTTCCTTTCGGGCTAACGAGCTCCAGTTCACCATCTTTTTAATTTCTGTTTTTAATTGAATCTTCTGTGGCTTGAATACCCAAATGGTGATTTGCATTGCGTGGACAAACACTGCCGGCGGTGTTTGTAATAATGTCGCACCTATTGTGCCACCCATAACAATCAAAAATGCTGGACCATTGAGCAATGCATCCACGTGCCCACCTTCCAGCAAATTGCCACCTATAATGGCGACAAAGCCGAGCGTGATCCCAATTATGCTCAATACATCCATAAGCAGCTATAAAGACGCCAAATCTTTGGCCAGATCGTCCAAATTCAAGACCCTATCGGCCAACTTTGCATCGACTATCGCTTTTGGCATGCCATAAACGGTACAGCTGTCTTCATCTTGCGCCCAAATAGACGCACCACAATCCTTCAGTTTCTGCGCCCCGACTTTTCCATCCGAACCCATCCCGGTCAACACAACAGCAAGTACATTTTTTCGAAAACGGCTCGCGATGGATCGGAACGCTACGTCTGCACAGGGATGAAAATATTCGTCTTTCTGACTTTCTCGTATCGAAATACGATCCACGGCACCGCTGTTGGCCAGCTCCAATTGATAGCCACCGGGGGCGAGTAGTGCGACCCCCTTCTCAAGCAAATCTCCATCCTCCGCTTCTTTTACGCGTATTGGTGACAATTCATCCAACCGTTGCGCAAAACTGGAGGTAAAATTACCCGGCATATGCTGGACCAGTAAAACTGGCATTGGGAAATTTGCAGGAAACGAAGATAATATTTTTTGGATCGCAACGGGGCCCCCCGTAGATGCTGCGATTACAAGCAGTGAATAATCATTTCCCCTTAATTTAGCACTAGCCGGTCGGGTTTTATTGTTAGGCAGTCCACCCGAATGCATAACATTGCCGGTTTTATGTTTACGCCTAATACGCGCCGCCTGCCAACCCAATGCTCGAACCCGTGAGCAAAATAAACGTTTGGCGGTTTCCACGTCCACATCGATTTCATCAAGTTGTTTTGGGAAAAAATCCATCGCACCAGCCTCAAGTGCATCCAATGTCGCTTGGGCACCCTGCTGTGTAGCAACCGAAAACATCATGACTGGCGTCGGCGTGTGTTGCATTATCTGCTTGACTGCTGATATACCGTCCATGACTGGCATCTCGATATCCATGGTCACAACATCGGGTTCAAGTTCAGCAACTTTACGAAGCGCTTCGAGGCCAGTAGACGCCTCCCCAACAACCTCGATATCGTTCTGACCCGCAAATAATTCGGCTACACGACGACGCATGAATCCAGAATCATCAACTATTAGAACACGAACGGTTTTCATTTTCGGATGATTTTTATTATTGGTGTCGATTGTTAGAAACGACTATGCTGAATGTGCCGATTATGCTGCGTATCGCTTCATTAAACTGGGCACATCGAGAATCAGTGCTATATTGCCGTCGCCGGTAATGGTTGCCCCGGAGAGACCTTCCAAACCCTGCAGCTTTGCGCCCAAGGCTTTAATGACCACCTCTTCTTGACCGATCAGATGATCGACTACAAAGCCAACCTGTTGTCCACCGACACTGACGATGACTACGTGGCCGGCAGACAGTTTTTGACGCTGCATTTCGTCATGACGGTCCAACAACCAATCGCTTAGATAAAACAAAGGCAATGCGCGTTCTCGAACCATCACTACCAGCTGCCCATCAACCACATTGGTTTGTTCCAAATCCAAATCCAATATTTCCACAACGCTGACCAGGGGCAGCGCAAACGGCTGATCTTGTAGCTGAACCATCAATGTCGGCATGATGGCGAGGGTCAATGGTACTTTAATAATAATACGGCTGCCCTCACCCTCCACCGAATCTATTTCAACACTGCCATTCATTTGCGCGATTCGTGTTTTTACGACATCCATACCCACACCACGTCCCGACACATCTGAGATCTCAGTTTTGGTAGAGAATCCTGGCAAGAATATCAAATTAAAACAGCTCTTATTGTCCAGCCTCGATGCTGACTCTTCATCCATTAGACCTTTTTCGACGACTTTTTTCCGCAACGCATCCGCATTCATACCGCGACCATCATCTTCGATAATGAGTTGAATATGGTCACCTTCCTGCGAAGCATTCAGGACCACCTTTCCCGCACTCGGTTTACCGACGGCCAGGCGTTGTTCCGGCATCTCTACGCCGTGGTCTACCGCATTCCGCACCAAATGTACTAATGGATCAGCCAATGCCTCGACTAAGTTCTTATCGAGATCTGTATCTTCGCCTCTAAGCTCAAGGTTGATCTCCTTTTTCAAGCTTCTGGCAAGATCGCGCACCACCCTGGGGAAACGACCAAAAACCTTTTTGATGGGTTGCATTCTGGTTTTCATTACCGCGCGTTGCAAGTCCGATGTCACGACGTCTAGGTTACTAATCGCCTTGCCAATTTGGTCCGGGTCATTCGACATCCTCAAATTTTCAAAGCGGTTACGTACCAATACCAATTCACCGACCATATTCATGATGTCATCCAATCGTTGCACATCAACTCGAACGGTGGTTTCCGCAGGAATCGGGGATGGTTTGGTCGGCTTTTTGGGTGACAGCTTAGACACGGCCGCTGACTGCTTTGTGCCTGCGTTTTCGCTGCGCACACCATTCGACGGTTTCGCATCAGGTTTTGGCGACTCGTCTGTTTTTATTTTGGGTACTCCGGCATGCCTACCTTTACCATGCAGTTCGTCAAGCAGATCTTCAAATTCTTTGGCGTTGATCTCGTCCGACGCATTGGTTTGGTTTTGCTTTGCATTGGTCGTCTCAGTTTCATTACCAAGTTGAACATTTGGCTTCTCAGGCGGGACATTTACACAAGTCGGTTTTCCCTGGTGTTTTCCCTTGCCGTGCAAATCGTCCAATATTTGATCAAATTCATCCTCAGTTATTAAATCGTCGGAATTTCCACTATCTGGGAGGGATGAACTCGGATTAGCTTCAATCAGCTTTTCTTCAACTACGACACCCGGACCTTTGCCGTCGCCATGCAATGTATCTAATAATTCTTCAAATTCAGATTCGGTAATATCCTCTGTTCCGGTTTCTTGAGCGGGTACATCATTTATTGATTCGGTTGCGCACTCGGTTTCGGCCTTCACGGTCGAATCCACCTCCTGCCCGCCATCCGAACTATCTTCGTGATCCAGGGTATCTTTTGGGGTTGAATCAATCACCGATTCTGCTCTGCTAAAATCCTCTAGCGCTGATAGTAACGCCGGAGCGGCGGGCAGTGGTGATTCACCGCCTCGAACTTGCTCGAACATTTCCTTGACCACATCGAGCACATCCAAGACGACATCCATCAAAGCTGGGTCAACCGACCGCTCGCCTTGCCGAAGCACATTGAAGACATCCTCCGCGTTATGGCAAACAGCAACCAACGCGGTGATATTCAAAAACCCGGCGCCGCCTTTTACAGTATGGAACCCTCGGAATATCGAGTTTAATAATTCCAGATCATCTGGCGATTGCTCGAGCTGCACGAGCTGTTCACCGAGCTGTTCCAACAGCTCGCCCGCCTCGACCAAAAAATCTTGTAGAATTTCATCATCCAAATCGAAAGACATATTATTGATCCTTAAAAACCTAAACTGGATAACAGATCGTCAACGTCGTCCTGCGAATCGACCTGATCGTTTTCGTTCAGACTTGGAATCGCCGGTCCAGCTAATTCGGGATTGACCAAACTGGATTTGGACTCGCTATTAACAAAGTTTCCACCGGAAATACGAATCAGCTCTACCATGCTCAATTCAACCTCTTGAACCAAGTTAATCACGCGTTTGATTATCTGCCCGGTAATATCCTGAAAGCTCTGCGCCATCAATACTTCGTTCAGACTTAGCTGCATCGTTTGCAGACTATTCGTAGACTTAGAAAAATAATCTGCCAGATCGTTGCTCAGATCGTTAAATTCGGATAACGGCATCTCTTTTTTGCGAAATCGCATCCACCTTTGATTAAGTTCTTGAGATTTACCGTCTAGCTCCTCAGATATTGGTATGATCTCTTCGATCGCGTTCAGCGTCGTATCTGCTGCTTGTTGGGTCATACTGATTACGTAGTTCAACCGTTCTTTGGCATCGGGGATTTCTTTCTCGGTTAACTCTGAGAATTTTTCATCCAATGAAAAACTTTCCATAGAATCGTGTAGTTCACGGGTCAACTTTCCGATTTCCTGAAACAGCATCGTCTCACGCATATTAGCGATTTGGACCAGAAGCCGATCGGCTTCTTGTTCTCGTCCGTTTTCCAATGCAACTACATAATCGCGCGCGCGCGCTAAACGCTCATCTGGCTTAGTTAATTTTTCGGGTGTCATACAAAATGTTCCTTAGCTAGAACCTGTAATATCACGCATCGACCCGTTCAAATATTTTGTCGATTTTTTCCTGTAGCGTAGCGGCAGTAAACGGTTTAATCACATAGCCATTGACACCCGATTGTGCTGCTTCAACAATTTGTTCACGCTTCGCTTCGGCGGTGACCATCAAAACCGGCAAACCGGCTAGATTCGCATCAGCTCTTACCGCTTTGAGTAATTCCAAACCGGACATCCCAGGCATGTTCCAATCGGTTACCAAAAAATCGATACCGCCAGCCTGTAACTTCGGTAATGCAGTTTGTCCATCATCAGCCTCTACCGTGTTGACAAACCCAAGGTCGCGCAGCAAATTTTTTATGATTCGTCTCATTGTCGAAAAATCATCGACAATAAGTATCTTCATATCTTTATCCAAAAGTTATCTCCTCAACCATAAGTATTAAATAGGAAAAGGTTCAATCAGTCGTTACTACACTCCCCAACCTACACTTATATAAATAGACCGCAATCCGAATTCTGTCCATGCAAATACGCATGTTTTCGATGACCAATCCGGTATCCTTAAGACTAGCAATATCCGCCATTCAAGCGAGCAAGTGAGTTAATTTCCGTTCGACCGAAGAACTACCGAAAAAACTTAAACCACATGAAAGCTAGTGTATCGAGATGAAGCAGGAATCTGATCTACAGCATCAATTATTGCGCAGTGCGTTTAGAAGATCCTTGTCTAGAACAATCAACTTCGGTTAGCCAACGCAAATACCTGTAATTGGGCGATCGAGGGGTGAAACGAAACTTAAGATTTGGATCGGAGCTCCCTATCCTCTAGCCAATCACCCATTCGAGCGCGCAAACGAAGCATAGCTTGACTATTGATTTGGCAGACACGTGATTCGCTGACACTGATTACATCACCGATTTCGCGCAAGTTGAGTTCCTCGTCATAGTACAGCGAAATGACCAACCGTTCGCGTTCTGGCAAACCGGCAATTGCGTCAGCCAATGCAGCTTTGAAACCAACTTGGGTTAACCCTTCGATCGGCGCTTTTTCGACCTGTCCGCCCTCGTCCAATACCGAAGCCCCAGCCTGGGTCAATTCCTCGATGCTAAAAACTCTGCAACTTATCGAATCTCGCAGTATCTGGTGATATTCGTCGACTTCAAGGTCTAGATGCGATGCGACTTCAGCAGCGCGCGCATCCCGACCTGTTTCGTTTTCGATCGCGCGAATGGCTTCTGCTACCATACGCGCCTTTTTGTGAACCGAGCGCGGTGTCCAATCCGAACGACGCACCTCGTCGAGCATAGAACCGCGGATTCTGATTCCCGCATACGTTTCAAAACTTGCTCCCTGACTTGCGTCATAACCCCGAACAGCTTCCAATAACCCAAGCATACCGGCCTGAACCAGATCATCAATTTGAACACTGTCAGGTAGCCGATTTCCAAGATGGTACGCAATTCGTTTGACCAACGGCGCATGCTTAGACACCAACGCATCCATATCCTGCGTTTCAACGTAGGTCATTACACCGCTCATGCCAATACTTCACCAATTGGGTAATTTTGTTGAACCATCCGCTCAACAAAAAATTCTAAATGCCCGCCCGCATGCTCGGGCACAGGCCAGGATTCAGTTTTTCGTGCGATATTTCGAATCGCCTGTGAAGACCGGCATTGCGGAAATGCTTGCAGGACTGGAGATTGCTTCTGGACCGCTTTGCGCAGGTAATCATCTTCCGGTATAGCCCCTACAAAGTTTAACGTCACATCAAGATATCGATCCGTAACTTTGCAAAGTTTTGAAAATAGGTTCTGTCCCTGCTCGGCAGTTTGAACCATATTCGTCAAAATTTGGAATCTAAAGACCCCATAATCCCTCGCAAGCAACTTGATAAACGCGTAAGCATCAGTTAACGAAGTAGGTTCATCGCAGACAACAACAATAACCTCCTGGCAAGCCCGCGCGAAGGTGATCACACTACTCGAAATGCCTGCTGCGGTATCCACAATTAAAACATCCAAATCGGCATCCAACTCGCTAAACGAACGTACCACCGACGCCTGTTCCAACGCAGAGAGCTCTGACAACTTTTGAATCCCGGAGGCACCTGGAACGACACGCAATCCCGCAGGACCCTCGAGCATAATATCGTTTATGGATTTTTCGCCGTTAAGAACGTGAGAAAAATTAAATCTTGGATGCAGGCCGAGCATCACATCGACATTGGCTAAACCCATATCGGCATCGAGTAACGCGACCGAATGCCCGAATTCGGACAAAGCAACCCCTAAATTTACCGAGACATTGGTTTTACCCACACCACCTTTACCGCTGACGACAGCAAAAACTCTTACCGGTTTAGATTGATTCATTTGTAATTTCGAAAGCTTTGATTTCAACTAAGCGCATGTGCCCGTCTATCCGAGTATCCGTCGACGCTAGATCTAATCGGGTAAAAATCGCCCGAATATGCTCCTAAACTTTGCTTTACGATAGTTCTGGGATTGGGGATATGAAGATTTTCAGGAACCTTTTGGCCATCACTGGCAAACGCCAGTGGAAGCTTATGGTCGATAAGTGCAGAAAGCGCGCTACCGGTGGTAACCGTTTCATCCAGTTTGGTTAATATGCCCGCATGAAGTTGGAAGATGCTAAAAGCTTTGATTATTTCGCATAAGGCTCCATATTCGGTCGCGGCGGACATAACCAAATACGATTTAATCGGTCGATTGCTGCTTCTAAATAGCGCAAATTGTTCAGCTAGACGCATATCACGCTGACTCATACCAGCGGTATCTATCAAGACTAACCGTTTGCCCGAATAATCGTCCAAAATCCTCGTTAAATTGGCACTGTCGTGAGCAACCCGCACCGGCGCATCGAGTATTCGTCCATAGGTATTCAATTGATCGTGAGCAGCGATGCGATAATTATCCGTGGTGACTAACGCCACGTGACCCGCGCCATGTATCATGCGAAATTTAGCCGCAAGCTTGGCAATGGTCGTAGTTTTACCAACACCAGTTGGACCGACCAAGGCTACCACCCCGCCTTCGGTCAACAAATCATCACTGGGCACCAACAAACTATCAGCAATATTTTCTGTCAGGCCCGTCCAATTTGTTTGCTCATCAATTGAGCGCTGTTGCGACCGCAACATTAAATTTATTACAGACCTCGAATATCCCAAATCTAGCAGTTTCTGCGAAAATTCTTGAGTGCCCGTAGAGGCATTGGAAGACTCGCTCCAGGTCAAATCCGACAGCCGTAGGTCCAGCATTTTTTTGAGTTGTCCAAATTCCTTACGCACCTCCGACAGAATTGGCTCCATGGATTGGCTTAGATTCCGTTTGGGGCTGTTTCGTTTATCACTCGAACGAGGAGTTTTCTTGATAGAAACAGGATTCTCCTTCAATCCGTCGTCGACTCGCCGTTTAGCGCAATTCTTTTTCGCAGAAACAGTTTTAACGCTCTCATCGTCAACAGCTTTGTTGACCTGCGCGTGATGTGGGGTCGGGTCCCCTACCCTACGACTACCAATATTTGCCCCAGAATCATTCTGAGGGTTTTGTCGTCCCGATTCAATTTGCCCTGAATCTTTGGAGGAGGCATCCAACTTTTGCTGAATAATTTCTTCATCAAAATCCCGAGCTGCGACGATCTCGGTTCCACCATCGACGTTTCGGTTTGATAAGATGACTGCTTCAGCGCCCAGCTCATCACGAACCAATCGAATGGCTCGTCGGATATCGGGTGCAAAAAAACGTTTAATTTTCATTATTCTTTACCTATTTAAAACTATGCAGCACGTTGACCGACGGTCGAAACCACCTTAATTTGTCGGTCTTCAGGAATCTCGTTGTAAGCCAGAACATGCAAGCCTGATATCGTGTGCCTAACAAATTGCGATAACCAGGGCCGCAAAGTTGCTGACGCCAGCAATATGGCTGACTTCCCCTGCAATTCTATTTGCTGACAGCTTTCTTCCAGCGATTTGTGCACTTGTTCCGCCAATCCAGGTTCAATCCCCACTGCTGCTTCTCCAGTAGACTCCAAACTTTGATGCAACAGTTGTTCCAGTTCCGGAGCCAGCGTAATAACTTGCAACTCTGCATCCATACCATTGATTTTCTGCACAATAGACCGTCCCAGCGCAACGCGAACCGCCGACGTTAACGCGCCGGGGTCTTGACTCCTTGGCCCAAATTCCGCCAATGTTTCGGCGATTGTCCGAATATCACGGATGGAAATCTGTTCCTGCAGCAGGTTTTGCATCACCTTGACTACAATACTTAACGGAATAATTTTGGGTACCAGTCCCTCGACAAGTTTTGGCGCGGTATTACTTAGGCTATCCAATAACTGTTGCGCTTCTTCATGACCAAATAGCTCATGTGCGTGACTTTGGATAGCATGACTCATATGCGTGGCAACTACAGTACTCGTATCAACCACCGTATAACCTAAAGTTTGGGCGTGGTCCTTTTGTTCGGGTTTCACCCAAACCGCCTCCAATCCGAACGCGGGATCTTGCCCTTCAATTCCCTGAATTTCGCCAAATACCCGACCCGGATTGATCGCCATTTCGTGATCCGGGTAAACCTCGGCTTCACCTATAGACACACCCATCAGCGAAATTCTATAGGCATTTGGTGTAAGATCGAGATTGTCTCGAATATGCACCGAAGGTACCAAGAATCCAAGTTCTTGCGAAAGCTTCTTGCGTACACCTTTAATTCTGGGCATAAGTTGCCCGCCTTGATTTTTGTCAACCAACGGAATCAACCGGTAACCAACTTCCAATCCGATCATATCGACCGGCTTAACATCGTCCCATGACAATTCAGCGTCTTCCGATGGCGGCTCGGGCAAACTTTGTTCGACCTCCAGACGTTCAAGATCGTTATTGCGTTGCGAAATAAAATAGGAAGCCAATGCCAAACCCACGGCCAATAATAAAAACGAAAAATTTGGCATGCCCGGTATCAAACCCAATAAACCGATAGCGCCAGCGCTGATCGCCAGAGGTTTGGGGTTATCCAAAAACTGAGCACTGAATTGTTCGCCTATATCTTGAGAGCTACTACTTACTCTGGTCACAATAACCGCCGACGCGGTAGACAACAGTAACGCGGGAATTTGAGCCACCAAACCATCTCCAATGGTTAACAGCACATAATGATGTGACGCGTCGGAAAATCCTAAATCGTGTTGCGTCATACCGATAATCAAACCACCCACTATGTTGATAAATAAGATCAAAATACCAGCGATGGCATCGCCTCGAACGAATTTGCTTGCACCATCCATGGAGCCATAAAAGTCAGCTTCTTGAGCAATCTCCGATCGGCGGGTCCTGGCGTCTTCCTGGGAAATAATACCTGAATTCAAGTCGGCGTCGATCGCCATTTGTTTACCTGGCATGGCATCCAAAGTAAAACGCGCGCTAACCTCTGAAACCCTTCCAGCACCTTTGGTTACGACAACAAAATTGATAATGACCAATATCGCAAACACCACCAGGCCGACCGCAAAGTTACCCCCGATAACAAAAGCGCCAAACGCTTCGATGACTTTACCCGCAGCGTCGCCACCATTATGCCCTTGCAATAAAACGATTCTGGTCGATGCGACGTTCAAACCCAGTCGCAGTAGCGTGGCAACCAGTATAACGGTCGGAAAAATGGCAAAGTCCAGCGGACGTACCGTGTAGATTACAACCAACAAGATAATCAACGATAACGTTATATTGAAGGTAAATAGTAGATCGAGCAAGAACGCTGGCAACGGCAATACGATCATTGCCATCATTAGCATGACCATTACCGGCGCGCCGAGTCCTGCGCCACCCAGGAGTTTTAAACTACGGATTATTGCTTCGGAATTCATTGCGATTCAGCGTTTTACCCTTCGCGACAGCCTCATTCAGATCTTGTATTCGTCCGGAATATGCAGATCAACCGGCATATCCGGTTCTACCTCACCCTGCTCAAAAGCCGTGCGCAACTGATAGACATAAGCCAATACTTGCGCCACAGCCAGATAAAGCCCTTCTGGAATTTCACTATCGATTTCGGTCGAGTGATAGATCGCTCTAGCTAACGGTGGCGCGGATACAACCGGAACTTTTGACGCATTCGCCAAATTTCGGATATGTGCAGCGATCAAATCTGCGCCCTTTGCAACGACTCGGGGTGCCACGCTTTGGTCTTGATCGTATTTCAGCGCGACCGCGACATGCGTAGGATTGGTTACGATGACATCAGCCTTCGGTACTTCTTCCATCATGCGGCTTTGAGCCAGCTCCATCTGCAAACTTCTTATGCGACTTTTTATTTCCGGACGTCCATCAGTATCCTTCATTTCGTCCTTGACTTCCTGTCTCGTCATCTTCAGTTTCTTCTTGTGATCCCACATTTGGAACGGCACATCAATCACCGCAATAAGGCCAACTGAAGCACTTAAAATAAGCAAAGAAAATCCGATAAGATCTGTGCCATGTTTAATCGCTAAGCCCAAAGGTTCACTGTTTAAACCAACAAAATCCTGGAAATAGAACATAAATAAACTGACCGTAATACCGAATATCAACAGAAATTTGAGCAAAGATTTAAGTAACTCGATCAATCCCCGGACACCAAACAATCGTGCAACACCTTTTATGGGATCCATTTTTTCGAACTTTGGCTGCATCGACTCAAAACTGAACGACCACCCACCTAAAGCCAAAGGTCCAACCAACGCCGCAACAACCATGATCAGTAAGAATGGCGCCAGCATCATACCCGCCGACCACATAACTCTGCCAAAATGGCGTAGCAACGCTGAACTATCGAATATCTCTGCGCGATTTAGCTGAAATTGTTCACGCATTATGGTCCACAATGATTCGGTTACATATTGCCCCAACGCTAATATAGCGACTGATCCAACGACCAAAACGATAAATGTATTAAGCTCTCTAGAGCGTACAACCTGGCCTTTATCCTTGGCATCAGACAACCGTTTCCCCGTGGGTTCTTCGGTACGTTCTTGACCTGTATCTTCCGCCACACTTTTCCCTTACAGGTGTAGAATCCGACCTAGCGCTACGTATGACTCGTCCAGCAATCGCGTAAACGAACCAAAAACACTGGGTAATGTCAGCCACATAAACCACAAGCCGAGCAATATCGTTACGACGAATCCGATAGCAAATACGTTGAGTTGCGGCGCCGCGCGTGTCGCAACACCAAAACCCAAATTTACCAGCAACAATGCAAAAATTATCGGTAACGCCATTAACACGCCGCCGCTAAAAATCCGACTACCCCAGGCAATCAACGTCCAAAGTCCAGCCTGCGAAATTCCATCCAGTGCAATGGGAATGGTTTTAAAGCTGTCCACTAGCATCTCTATCAATAGCAAATGCCCGTTCATACCTAGAAACACTAACGTAGTCAGCATCAAATAGAATTGCGCGACTACCGGAACCTGGATTCCGGTTTGCGGATCGACCATAGACGCAAAACCCAACCCCATACTGTAGGCAACACCCTGCCCACCATAAACCACCGCAGCAAATACCAACTGTAGAAAAAAGCCCGTCAACAGTCCAATAAACACCTGATGGATCGCAATCATGAGTCCTTGATAACTAAATATATCGAAGCGGGGTAACTGAGGCAGTAAAGGCATAACAACGATGGTAATTCCAACAGCGAGTACAACGCGAATTCGAGCAGGAATTGATCGCCCGCTGAATACCGGAACAGCCACGAACATCGCGCCGATTCGTAGTAATGGCCACATGAATAGCGCAACCGTCGCCGCAACCTGTTGTTCAGTGAAGCTCATGCACAAACATTATTCAGAACAATCGGGAGGGGCCCTTCAACCTATAAGACTTGGAATGTTTCGAACCAGACCCTGTATATAATCGACCAAAACTGTAATCATCCACGGGCCCCCGATAACCAAGACCGCACCGATGGTAACTAACTTAGGTACAAAGGTCAGCGTCATTTCATTGATTTGGGTGGCCGCCTGAAACATCGCTATTATCAATCCTACAACAAGAGATGACAGGAGAATCGGCGCAGTCAGCTTTACCGCAACCAACATCGCTTCCTGCCCTATCATCATGACCGAATCGGGTGTCATTTTATTCTCCAATTTTTATGATCATGGGTGCTGTTATTGACAGATCTATCCCGATGATCAGACATAAAAGCTCGCGGCTAACATTTCGATAATAAGTGACCAGCCGTCTGCCAGTACAAACAGCATTAGCTTGAACGGCAAAGAAATAATCAGCGGTGAAAGCATCATCATCCCCATCGACATCAACACGCTTGCAACCACGAGATCTATCACCAAGAATGGTAAAAAAATGAGAAATCCAATTTGAAACGCGGTTTTGAGTTCACTGGTCACGAAAGCGGGGAGCAACAGTGAGAATGGGACCTCTTCAGGGGATTGCAAATCGGGCCGACCGGAAATGCGCACAAATAGTTCAAGATCACTTTCGCGTGTTTGTTTCAGCATAAACCGGCGGAACGGTATAGAGGCTTTTTCCAACGCTTCTTTGGCCTCAATCTGCTCGTCCAAATACGGTTGCAACGCTTCCACGTTAACCCGATCAAAAACCGGAAGCATAATGAATATAGACAAAAAAAGTGAAAGCCCCAGAAGAATCTGGTTACTGGGTGTTTGCGCGGTACCCAAGGCTTGTCGTAGAAGCGCCAGCACAATCATGACCCGGGTAAATGCAGTCATAGTAAACAACATCGCCGGCAACAGGGTTAGCACCGTCATCAGCGCCAAAACCTGTATCGTTACGCTGTAGGTTTGACCTCCTTGATCATCGCTAGAAACCGTCAATGCTTCTATTCCGGGCCCGGCTGCACTATCAAAGGATAGCAATAGCCCCAATAATAAAAGCCCCAACACACTCAGAGAGGGACTTGATCCCCTTGTTTTAGCCACGTCCCAATACCTGCTGGAAACGCTGGGAAAAAGACGGTTGTTCTTGATTTTCAGATTCTAATTCGATATCAGTGGACAGATCTGCCTGATCAACGACGTGTAAAGTTTGCACACGGCCCGGCGCAACCCCCAGTACCAATTGATTGTTACCGACCTGAACCAAAACGACGCGTTCACGCGCACCTACGGAAACCCCGCCCAGCACCCTGAGCTTGGAACCGCCAACGTTGGAAATTTGCCCCAATCGGCGTAAAAGCCACGCGCACACGAAAATCAACACCAGGACAATACTCAGACCGGAAGCCCATTGTAATATGTCGACGGATGACAAATTCCGCGGATTCATCATGAGTTGCTCCGATTTATCCACCGCGTGAGCAAAGTCAATCGATAAAGCATAAATAACTACTGGAAAAATACTGCGTCTCATTTTAGTTTTTTGACGCGCTCGGCTGGGCTGATTACATCCGTCAATCGAATCCCAAATTTATCATTTACCACCACGACCTCTCCGTGTGCGATTAGCGTTCCATTGACCAATACATCCATCGGTTCTCCAGCAAGCCGATCCAGTTCCACCACCGATCCTTGATTCAATTGCAATAGATTTCGAATATTGATTCGGGTACGGCCGATCTCCATTGAAATAGTCACCGGGACGTCCAGAATTACATCTAGATTTACATCATCTAGCGAAGACGCCCCATTGCCAGCAGCCCCATCTGTTAAATCTTGAAATTCCGCGGGAGAAAGCTCGTCATCTTGAATTTCTACGAGACCCTCAGATTGATTTTGCTCCTCTAGTGCAGCCCCCCAATCGTCATCGCTTGCCGAATCCGACAAACCACCGGCCTCCAATTCATCGGCTGGATCAATTTCCACATCAAGATTTTCGGCAGCTTCGTCTTCGCTCATTATTCCCCCTGTTTGGATTGAATGGTTTATCCCACAGCCACATTCGATTGGCCGCCAGTTGTATTATTTAACCTATCGATAATTTGAATTGCGTAGTTACCGTCAGAGACGCCGAGCTTTCCGGTAAAAACAGGAATCTCCTCAGCCATCAAATTGATCGTTTCGGGCATTTCGATAGGAATCACGTCGCCAGTTTTGAAGTTAACTATGTCCTCAACCGTGACAGATTTTTCACTCAATAGACTATTGATTTCCACTTCCGCTGTCAGAATTTCCGAGCGCATTGCATTCTGCCAACGATCATCCTTATCGCCTCTGTCGCTCTGCATACCGGCATCCAATAATTCTCGAATGGGTTCGATCATCGAATAAGGCATGGTGATATGGATGTCTCCGCCACCACCATCTAATTCGATGTGGATGGTCGAAACCACGACTACTTCGGTGGGACTTACAATATTCGCAAACTGTGGATTGACCTCAGAATTAAGGTAATCGAATTCAACGTCCAATACCGGTTGCCAGGCCTCTTTCAAATCTTTGAATATCAAATCCAACAGCAAGCGTATGACGCGCATTTCGGTGGGCGTGAATTCGCGACCTTCAATTTTATTGTGATACTTCCCACTACCACCAAAAAAGTTATCTACCGTCGTGAATACCAAATTAGGGTCCATCACGAACAGAGCCCGTCCACGTAACGGCTTGAACCGAATCAGGTTCAGGTTAGTCGGCACATAAAGACTATGAATATACTCGGAGAATTTTAGGACTTGAACCCCGGACATTGCAATTTCAGCAGACCGGCGCAGAAAATTGAATAAACTAATTCTGAAATATCTCACGAAACGTTCATTAATCATCTCCAGAGTCGGCATTCGGCCGCGTACGATACGATCTTGGCTGGTAAAATCGTAAGGCCGGGCTTTGCCGTCGTCCGGTGTTTCGTTTCCAACAACGGTATCAATTGCACCATCATCTACACCATGCAACAGGGCATCGATTTCGTCCTGGGATAATAAATCACTAGCAGCCATTTCTATTGCATCACAAAGCCGGTAAAGAAAACTTCTTCAATCTCTTTGCCGTCCGCTTGCTTGTCAACGACCTTTTGAATTTCTTCAAGTACACTCGCCTGCAAAGCTTCTTTTCCTTCTCGCTTACGCAATGCCTCGGGTTTCTGGCCATTCAACAGCATTAATAGATTATTACGAATCATTGGCGAATGCTGTTTGAGCGCCTCTACAGCAATTTCGGATTTAGCCAGCACCGTAATACCGACCTGAAATAACTTGGCGCTTTGACCTTTTGGAAAATTGATAATAAAGTCCGGCTCCAACGGATGGTAAATGGCAAGACTTTCTGTGACTTCCTCACTGGTTTCCGCGACTTCTTGCTCTTCTGATTCTGAATCGTCAGCATTGGCAAAAAAACCAGCAAAATATAAGGTCGCGCCAATTACTAACAACAAACTCAGTACACCACCGACTATAAAAACAAGTTTTTTCGAAGACTTTTTTTCTTCACCTAAATCTATTTCATTTTCCGCCATTTAGCATTCTCCGTTGGTTTGTCCCCACCAGATTGCAAATAATCTGCCAATATTTATTAGCATTGATTTTCAAACTCTTACGTCCCCCTGGCTTATATAAGGCAGAAACCCGTCTCTAGACTCCAGATTCACGAAGTTAGGCGTCAATATTCCGCCACATTGAATAAATCTTTATTTTTTGATGGGTACAGAAAGACAACCCGCTAAATCGCAGATTTGGTCGGTGGACTAGAAGTGTAACCGTAAATGAGTCGTGTTAAGACAAGGAGGAGTAAAGACTAAGCAGAATCAATGATAAGGAAGCACCGGAACAAATATAAAGCGTAGCAAGTGGTCTTTTGAGTCCGTATCTACACAAAAACAACAACGCGAACCCGTAAACTACCGATATTACACCTATAATTGTTACCCACGGCCAAAGGTCTTGCATAGGCGGATATAGTCATTATTTTAGTCATCGAATAGCTTCCTGCCAAAAATCGCAATTTTCTGTTCCTTAGACCTGGTAACTTAATTGAATAGGGACCCAAAGTCTGTGAACTATTGCTTTTTATCAATGTGAACTATTCACATTTTTATATATCAGGCATAATTGTCGTCTAATGCGGAATTAGGCATGCATGACACAGCGTAAGCGGAATTGATAATCCGCAGGGACCAGTTACCGGAGAGCACCGATGCAACAAACCGTTTCTCAAGCATTGAGACAAATTACTATTTTTTCCCATCTAAGCGATCAAGCATTGGAATCGTTGGCCTCTCACGCAACAATTAAAACTTTCCCTAAAAACGCAATCATCATTAATGAAGGGGATGAAACAGGGTCATTCCACATTATTCTTTCAGGGAAAGTCAGAGTCTATGTAAGCGATGAATTCGGAAAAGAGCTTACCCTAAGTTTGGACAGCAGCGGCAAATATTTCGGAGAATTAGCATTGCTAGATGATGAGCCACGGTCTGCTTCAGTTATCACCGCGGAAAAATCAACTTGCGGGTTAATCTCCAAAGTTGAATTCAAAGCTTGGCTATCCAAAAACCCCGACGCTCCCTTTAGTCTCATCAAAGGTCTTTCCAATAAAGTTAGAACCTTAACCGATAAAGTTCGCAGCTTGGCGCTATCCGATGTCTACGGCAGATTAATCATCGAATTGCAGAATATGGCCGAAGAAAAAGACGGGACACGCGTAATTAACGACAAACCAACCCAACAGGATCTAGCCAATATGATCGGCGCATCCCGTGAAATGGTTAGCAAGATTTTTAAAGAACTTATCAAGGGCGGATATATTACGATCGATGGTAAATCTCTTTTCATTAACAAGAAGTTTCCTTCGTCCTGGTAAACAAATAGTTTTAGCATTGACAATTTATGGCTCATTTAGAACGCGAGCCTCACGAATTGAATTATGATTACCCATTGACTGACTAAAAAGCTGAACAGATCGTAGCGTTTCAGTCATCGAGGCGCTTCGCGATTCTATCCTTGATTGATCCTAGGCACTCTATGTCAAAACAGCCCCAATCTCCCAAGGCGAACTTAGCTATGTCAAAGTTTTAACGGCAATTTTTGATCTGCTGATTCTCAGAATGAAATTTACCCCAGGTATAAAATTTTATTTGTTCATCCTGGGATTTGCTCCGGCAGCATTCTCGCTCGTATGTCTGGTCTTTTATTTTATTCAACAACAGGTTAGCGAGTTAAACAACAATCCGCTCGATCGCGCGAATTTGATTTCTAAACAGATCGCCATTTCATCAACTGATGCGATTGCTACACGCAATAAACAAAAACTTCGCCTATTGGTAACCGCCGCAGTTGACGAAAAAGATGTCTTAAAGGCCAAGATCTACAATCGATTCGGAGATTTATTGGCGACCGCAACTAAACCGCAGTCCACACCTCATGCAATACACCATCAGGAGGAAAAAGCGCTTAGGCTTACCAGACAAATATTAGCGCCCGAAATAAATACTTATTCACCCGAAAGCGCAGCCGAAAAATCGTTGGGGTACATTGAACTTTTTCTGTCCAGAGACCAAATATACTCACGAAAAACCACATTAATTAAGAATAGTTTTATCGCTCTAGCTCTAGGATTGATAATTATATTTATTGCTGCAAATCGAATTGGTAGAAAAATTAGTCTGCCGATACTCGAATTAACAAAAACCTTAAAACAGCTGACCAAAGGCGATCTAGAAATACGTTCAAGCTATAAGGGTGTTTGCGAATTAGAAGACTTGCATACTGGTTTTAACGCACTTGCCGATGCCTTAGGGAAAAATCAAGCTCAAATGGAGCGAAAGATCTATCTTGCGACGATTCGTTTGCAAAAAACTTTGCGCTCACTTGAGGAACAAAACGTAAAACTGAAGCAAGCGCGACGCCAGTCTGATACGCAGAACAAGGTCAAGTCTCAGTTTCTTGCACATGTAAGCCACGAAATTCGAACACCAATGAACGGTATCATGGGTTTTACCGAATTACTTTCCAAAAGTGAATTGACCGCGGAGCAATTGGATAAACTACAACTGATCGATTCTTCCGCTCAGAATTTACTGATAATAATCAATGATATTCTTGATCTATCCAAGCTAGAATCTGGCAAATTCGCGCTAAATATAATTGAATTTGACCTTCGCTCATACCTAGAAGACGCAGTTTCTCTACTTTGCCCACAAGGATTAAATATCGAAATCGTCCTTTGCATGGATCCAGACTTTCCGTACTTGATCAAAGGGGATCCTATACGATTACAACAAGTTATTACTAATTTAGTTGGCAATGCGCTCAAATTTACCAAACAAGGCCGAATCGTATTAAGAGCCAAACACCTGGACATTCATGGCGCAAATTTCATGCTGTTATCAGTATCCGATACGGGTAGAGGCATCGCCGAAAGTGATCAAAAAGACATGTTCTCTCCGTTTTTGCAACTGAGTGATTTTGCAGTGGAGCACTATGAGGGTACCGGCCTCGGTCTGACAATTTCGAAAAACATCGTTGAACGTATGCAAGGCTATATTGGTGTATTCAGCCGCCCTCAACGGGGATCAACATTTTGGATCGTTCTGCCAATTGAACTCAGCCACCATCAGCAAAAAAATTTATTGGATATGTCTGTCGTACTGATTCACCAGAATCTACTCTCTAGGCAAGCCATGCAAAATCAGCTTAAAGCTCTTGGTGCTAATGTATATTGTTGGACGAAGCCGCTGCGCGGAGAATCATATCTGGACACCGGATTAACATTAAAATGTAACCTCCGTCCCTCACACAGAGGGACGATTCAATCACGAAACTGAGGTTACAAAGTCATGACAAC
>Ga0209992_10001382_pt1 | contig 25942 bp, 40 predicted proteins | sample 2SBtaG_2_FD_182564 | JGI IMG/M metagenome (GOLD analysis project Ga0209992, IMG submission 182564) | Deep subsurface microbial communities from Kolumbo volcano to uncover new lineages of life (NeLLi) - 2SBTROV12_ACTIVE470 metaG (SPAdes)... | ecosystem: Environmental > Aquatic > Marine >... | reverse complement strand
TGACAACACGCAGTTCAAGGTAGACCTCATCGTTCCGGTTGCTATGGAAGCAGGTCTCCGTTTCGCTATTCGCGAAGGTGGACGTACTGTTGGAGCCGGTGTCGTATCCAAGATTCTGGACTAAACGAAGGGAGTCGGTTCTAATCCGGCCCAAATCAAGTAAGGACGAATGGCAAGTCAGAAAATTCGCATCAAGCTCAAGTCTTACGATCACACGCTGATCGACAAGAGCTCAGAGAAAATCATCAAAACAGTCAAATCGACGGGCGCAGTCGTGAGCGGTCCAATTCCGCTTCCAACACGCAAATCGGTCTACACGGTTTTGAGAAGCCCTCACGTGGATAAAAAGAGCCGCGAACAGTTTGAAACACGCAGTCACAAACGACTGATCGACATTCTGTCCACAAGCAGCAAAACGGTTGATGCACTCATGAAGCTTGAGCTTCCGAGCGGTGTCGATGTCGAAATCAAAGTCTGACCAGGACCAGTTAACACTGAAAAAGGAGGATAAACCAATGCGTAAAATTTCCCTTTACATGCTCGTGTTCACCATGCTTGCCTTCACGGCCGGTTGCGATAGCGACAGTGGCAGTGACGACGGAACGAGTGACACCGAAGCATTTGTTGGTAACTGGGGTTTTGGTGGCCTTACAGACGGCGATGGTGATCGCACTCTGGCTTTTGCAGCCAGCTATAACTCAGTAGTGATTTCGTTCACCGCCGGCGGAGCAGTGTCTCTCAATGTAGATGCCATCGATGATGCAGCAGATGCATCGTTTTCGGGTACCTACGCGGTCAATGAAGCGACTTCTTCAATCGTAACGACGCTGGACGTTGCCGGCACGCCGACTCCGCTTTCGTTCGGATACAATTTTGTGAACGACTCGACGGTCACTCTCAGTGCTTCCAGTACGACTGGGCTGCTTCTGGCCGTTCTGTTCAACTCATCATTCGCTGACCCCGTGTCTATCACGTTGGTCAAGGGATAAACAAGACAAGGAGCTTAACAATCCGGTCGTTTTGAACCGGCCGAATTAATAAGGATTGCAATGAGCAAAGGATTACTCGGAAAGAAAATCGGCATGACGAGCATCTTCGACGAAGACGGCGGGCACTACCCGTGTACTGTCGTTGAAGTTGAGCCCAATGTCGTAACTCAGATCCGCACCGAAGAGAAGGATGGCTATTCAGCTGTTCAGCTCGCCATCGGTGAGAAGAAAGAGAAAAGAACCTCGAAGGCCATGCTCGGCCACTTCGAAACCTCGGGAACGTCTCCAAAGAGACATATTCGTGAGTTCGAAATGAGCGAAGCAGAGCTTACTGCAGGTGATGCTGTCAACATCGAAGACGTCTTCGAAGAAGGCGAAATCATCGATGTAACTGGCACGAGCAAAGGAAAAGGATTCCAGGGTGTTGTGAAGCGTCACAACTTCCGCGGTGTCAACGATGCGACCCACGGTCAGCACAACAGACAGCGTGCTCCCGGAGCCATTGGTGCAGGTTCAGATCCATCACGCGTTTTCAAGGGAATGCGCATGGCGGGTAGAACCGGTGGCGATCGGATTACGGTCAAGAACCTCTCGGTTCTGCAGATCATGGCTGATCAGAATGCAATTCTGATTGGTGGCGCCATCCCTGGACCGAAAAACGGTCTCGTTGAACTGAGAAAGAAAAAGTAAGCCGAGCTCCGGCACTGATCACAACAGGTCATGAAAGTCAAAATTTACAAGCAGGACGGTACGGCTACGAAGAAGTCGGTTACGCTCGATGAAGCGGTATTCGGTGTTGAGCCGAATGACCATGCCATCTGGCTCGATGTTCGCCGCATCCAGGCAAACGGGCGTCAGGGTACGCACAAAGCCAAGGAGCGTGGAGAAGTCGCCGGTAGTACACGGAAACTGTATCGCCAGAAGGGTACGGGTCATTCTCGTGCAGGTAGCGCCAAGAGCCCGATTCGCAAGTCCGGGGGTACCATTTTTGGTCCTCGTCCTCGCAATTATAATCTCAAGGTAAACCGTAAAACACAGCATGTGGCCCGCCGCAGCGCTCTGGCTTACAAAGCCAAGGGAGATGCTATTCGCATCGTTGAGAACTTCTCATATGAAGCTCCAAGTACCAGCAACCTGAAAGGACTGATGGATTCCCTTGAACTTGCCGGACAGAGTGTACTACTGCTGACAGGCGCGCACGAAAGTGCCGTTTATCACAGTGGCCGCAACGTTCCCAAACTCACGGTTCGCAACGCCAGCGAATGTTCAACTCTCGACGTCATGAAGGCCCAGATTGTGGTTCTTCAGGAAGGAGCGGTTGATTCACTGGTTAGCCAACTTGGAAAAAGCGAAGGCTGAGAAATCAGCTTAACCGCAAACAGCAATCTTGCATAAAGAGAAGCGATGAGCAACGAAATTCTGATACGCCCGATGGTTACCGAAAAGCTGTCTGCCCTCATGGAGGCCGGACACTACGCTTTTCAGGTAGATCAGGGTGCTAACAAGATCGAAATCCGGAATGCAATCGAAGGAAAGTATCCTGGAGTTAAGGTCAAGGAAGTGCGGACTATGATTGTCCGGGGTAAGCGTCGTACACAAATGACGCGTCGTGGAAGGGTAGAAGGGAGACGGGCCTCTTACAAAAAGGCCATTGTCACTCTGATGCCGGAAAGCGATCAGATTGATTTCTTCGAAGAAGTTTAGGGCTGGTTAACAGCCCATAATCAGGGCCTTCCCTGAATTGATGACGACAGTAAAATGGCGATCAAAAAACTAAAACCAAACACTCCGGGACAGCGATTTCGCTCCGTAGCAGCGTTCGACGAGATTACCAAGTCGACACCTGAAAAGAGCCTGCTCGCACCGATTAAGCAGAAAGCCGGTCGTAACAACACCGGCCGGATTATGGTGCGTCACCAAGGTGGCGGACACAAGCGTCGGTACCGGATAATTGATTTCAAGCGCAACAAGGTTGGGATTCCAGCTACTGTTGCCAGCATTGAATACGATCCGAATCGTTCGGCGCGAATCGCACTTCTCGTCTATGCCGATGGGGAAAAGCGATACATCATCGCACCGAACGAAGTCGAGGTCGGACAGAAAGTATCGAACGGGCCAACAGCGTCACCGGAAGCAGGCAATTGCCTACCGTTTACGCATATCCCTGTCGGTGTGTATGTCCACGCAATCGAAATGAAGCCTGGCAAAGGCGCTCAGATGGCACGTAGTGCTGGAACGTTTGCGCAGTTCACCGCTCGTGAAGGGAAATACGCAATTCTGCGTCTTCCTTCCGGTGAAACACGCATGGTGCCGGTCGACTGTTCTGCCACGATTGGAACGACCTCGAACCCGGATCACATGAATATTGACATCGGGAAAGCCGGTCGTAAGCGTTGGATGGGTGTAAGGCCCGGAACACGTGGAGTGGCCATGAACCCGGTCGATCACCCAATGGGTGGTGGTGAAGGAAAATCCTCCGGTGGTCATCCGAAATCCCCCACAGGGGTTCCGGCAAAAGGATTCAAGACTCGTAAAAAGAAAAATCCATCCGACAAGTACATCGTACGTCGTCGCAAGAAGTAAGGAAGTATGGCTCGGTCACTTAAAAAAGGCCCTTTCGTCCATTATAAGCTTCAGAAGAAAGTGGACGATCTGAACCAGTCTGGCAAGAAAAAGGTCGTTAAGACCTGGAGCCGGGCATCCATGGTTACTCCAGATTTTGTCGGTCACACATTTGCCGTGCACAATGGCAAACAGTTTGTACCGGTGTACATCACGGAAAACATGGTTGGGCATCGTCTGGGTGAATTCTCACCCACTCGCTTTTACCGCGGTCACGCGGGTACAGCGAAGGACAGAAGAGGACGCTAAAAAATTTAGTCAAGCACTGAATATTCAGTGACAAGACAACAACGATTGAGAACATGGAAGCAAGAGCTGTTCGCAAACACATTCGGAGTTCACCGCGCAAGATGCGGACCGTGATAAACGTGGTCCGAGGAAAGCGTGTGCCAGAAGCACTCGACATTCTGAACTTTCTGCCACAGAAAGTGACGAAGATCGTCAAGCTGACGGTACTCTCTGCGGTTCACAACCTTATTGATCGCAATAAGGATGAACGCATTGATGAAGAGCAACTCGTTATCAGCGAAATTCGCGCCGATAGTGGGCCAGCATTCAAACGCTTTCGTCCCGTTTCGCGCGGACGAGCTCACCCGATCCTGAAGCGCACCTGTCATCTGACAGTCGTTGTTTCGGATCCGAGTGCCACATCTGAAGATGCCAGCGAGACCGTAGAGGTTGAAGTTGACGTCGCAGAAGGCGAAGAATAAAAGTAATCCCAGGTATTTCCTGAAAGAAGAGTAACCTCATGGGTCAGAAAACGCATCCGATTGGCTTTCGTCTCGGAATCATCCGAGGATGGGATTCCAACTGGTACGCCGGTAAGGACTTTGCGCAGAAGCTGGTAGAAGACGATGAAATTCGTAACTACCTCGCTGCACGTCTCAAGCGAGCCGGACTTTCTCGCGTTGTCATCGAACGCACGCCAAAGCGTGTGATCCTGACGCTTCATACTTCACGTCCCGGTGTTGTCATCGGTCGTGGCGGTGCAGAAGTCGAGAAGCTTCGCGAAGAGATCAAAAAGCTTACCAGCAAAGACATTCAGATCAATATCAACGAGATCAAGCGACCTGAATTGGACGCAAGCCTCGTTGCTCAGAATATCGCACAGCAGCTCGAAGGACGCGTGTCGTTCCGTCGCGCGATGAAACAGTCCATCACGGCAGCCATGAGGATGGGAGCCGAAGGGATTCGTATCAAGCTGAGTGGTCGTTTGGGTGGTGCTGAAATGAGCCGTGCAGAGCAGTACATGGAAGGTCGTGTACCCCTGCATACCATTCGTGCCGATATCGATTACTCAACAGCCACGGCCTATACCATCTACGGTACAACCGGTGTCAAAGTCTGGATTTACCGCGGAGAGATCCTCGGTAAGCCCGACCTGAGCCCGAACGTACAGGCTCAGCGTCAGCAGATGCAGCAGATGGAGCCAGAACGTGGACGTCGCAGCCGTCGTGATGACCGTCGTCGTGGACGTGACGGTGGACGAGGGCAAGGCGGCCGAGGCCAGGGTGGCGGTGGACGCGGTCAAGGCGGCGGACGTGGCCAGGGCGGCGGTGGACGCGGTCCGGGCGGCCCACGCCGATAGTTTAAGAAAGTAAAACTCTATTGAAAGCCGGCGTTTGCCGGCACTGATTGAAGAGGAAAACACATGTTAATGCCAAAGCGCGTCAAGCGTCGCCGCGTACATAAAGGAAGGATCAAAGGGAACGCAGTTCGCGGTACCCGGGTCGATTTCGGTGATTTCGGGATCAAAGCCCTCGAGCAGGGCCGTCTTTCGAGTCGCCAGATTGAGGCCGCTCGTATTGCGATGACCCGTCACATGAAACGTGCCGGGAAAGTTTGGATCCGAGTCTTTCCAGACAAACCAATGACAAAGAAGCCTGCCGAAACTCGAATGGGTAAAGGTAAAGGGGCTCCTGAGTTTTGGGTAGCTGTCGTACGTCCGGGTCGGATTTTATTCGAAGTCGGTGGCGGTATTGACCTCGACCTGGCCAAAGAAGCCATGCGTCGTGCTCAGCAGAAGCTCCCCATTCTTACGAAGGTCGTCGTTCGACCTGACTACAAAGCCTAGACAGACAGGACAATGAAGGCCAAGGAAATCAGAGAATTAAGTACGGAAGAGATTCAGAGCCGTATCTCGGAAGAGGGCGAACAGCTCAGCCATCTGCGTTTTCAGCATGCAATTGCTGATCTGCAGAATCCGATGATCCTCCGTGACAAGCGCCGGTTTATCGCTCAGCTCGAGACGATTCTCAAGGAGAAACTCAGCGAAGCGACAACTGAAGCTTAACAATCAATCATAAACGCACCCGCACTAAAAGGTAGTTGGTGAGGAACGGTAAACGGCTCACCAAGCCCGAAGAAACAATGGAAGCAAGTAATAACAGAAGTGCCCGTAAAGAGAGAGTCGGTCTTGTTGTCAGCAACAAGATGGATAAGAGCATTACGGTTGCTATCGAACGTCGGATGAAGCACCCGATGTATGGCAAGTATGTCAAGCAGACAACGAAGCTGATGGCTCACGACGAGGCCAACGATGCAGGCGAAGGAGACACAGTCCGCATTATGGAAACCAGACCTGTCAGCAAGAACAAACGCTGGAGACTGGTTGAAGTCCTAGAGCGTGCCAAATAATAAGAGACAGCAATCAGCCATGGGCTGACAATGCCAATCGAGCAAAGCAATGATCCAGCAAGAATCAAGACTTAAAGTTGCCGACAACAGCGGGGCCAAAGAAGTACTCTGTATTCGGGTACTCGGTGGGAGTAAGCGTCGGTATGCACGCGTGGGCGACCAGATCGTCGTCACCGTCAAAACGGCCATTCCAGGAGGAAACGTCAAGAAAGGTGAGGTTTCTCGCGCCGTAGTGGTTCGGACCACCAAGGAATATCGTCGTTCAGACGGATCGTATATCCGTTTCGACGAAAATGCAGCAGTGCTGCTCAACCCTCAGGGAGAACCACGAGGAACACGCATTTTCGGGCCTGTGGCCCGCGAGCTTCGCGAGAAGCAGTTCATGCGCATCGTTTCTCTCGCACCTGAGGTGCTTTAACCAACCATTTAGAAGGAGTGACGCTGGCGTTTGTCAGCAACACACACAACACTCAATCCTATGCCACGGAAGCACAACAAGCAGAAGAAGCTGCACATCCGCAAGGGTGACATGATTCGTGTGATGTCTGGAAACGACCGCGGAAAAGAGGGCAAAGTCCTCCGCGTTTATCCGGAAACAGAGCGGGTTATCGTCGAAGGTGTAAATGTTCGGGTTCGTCACACGCGCCCCAATCAGCTATACCCACAGGGTGGTCGTATCCAGCAGGAAGCAGCCATCCATGCATCGAATGTGATGCCTCTTGACGGAAACGGCGAACCGACACGGATCGGGCGCAAGAAAATTGAAGATGCCGACTCCGGTCGCTCACGTTGGGTCCGAGTGGCCACTACGACGGGTGAAGAGCTCGACAGCTAAGACAAAACAACAGATTAGACGGCGACCATAGCAGTCGTTCCAGGAATGGCCAAAAAGAAAACAGAATCGATGGACGGTTACGTACCCAGACTCAAGACGCGATACAAGGATGAGATCGTTGATGAGCTCATGAAGCAGTTCGAGTATTCGAATGTTATGCAGGTGCCTAAACTGCTGAAAATCAGCGTCAACAAAGGTGTTGGCGAAGCTGCCATCAATAAAAAGGTGATGGACGATGCTGTCGCGGAAGTTCGCACAGTAACCGGCCAGCAGCCTGTTGTTCGCAAAGCACGCAAAGCAGTATCAAACTTTAAACTCCGCCAGGGAATGCCGGTTGGCACTTCGGTCACGCTTCGTGGCGAGCGGATGTATGAATTTCTGGATCGTCTCATCACGCTGGCCCTGCCACGTGTTCGTGACTTTCGCGGGATTCCTGATCGCTCTTTTGATGGACGTGGTAACTACTCCCTGGGCATCAAAGAACAGATCGTGTTTCCTGAAATCGATGTTGACAAAGTAGCCCAGATTTCTGGTCTGGACATCACTTTTGTGACATCAGCAGGATCTGATGAAGAAGCGTTTGCGCTACTCAAGGCATTTGGAATGCCTTTCGTACGTCGCGACGCTGCTTGATCAAAATATTAGAATCAATTACACACAACAATTGACTCATGGCTAAGAAAAGCTGGATAGCTCGCGAGGTAAAGCGCAAACGCATGGTGGAGAAATACGCCGAGCGACGTGCTGCACTGCGAGCAGCAGGAGACTGGGAAGGTCTTCAGAAGCTTCCGCGCGATGCGAGCCCTGTTCGCATGCGCAATCGCTGCGCTCTGACCGGACGTTCACGCGGTTACCTGCGTACGTTTGGTTTGTGTCGTATCGCGTTTCGCGATATGGCCCGGGCTGGAATCATTCCCGGAATCCGTAAATCATCCTGGTAGGCGACGAGCTTACCTAATCGTTCACGTCACCAAGCGCGATATGGAATCGCGAACTGGTAGCAACACGAATAAACAACTATGAACGTAGTAGACCCAGTAGCAGATTATCTGACGAGGATCAGAAATGCACAGAAAGCAGCTCATCGTCATGTCGATATCCCGGCATCGAAGCTCAAACGTGCGATGACACAGATCCTTCTGGACAAAGGCTTTGTTCGCCGATATATCAACGTTGATGACGGCAAGCAGGGACTCCTCCGCATTTATCTCAAATACCAGAAAAACGGCTCTCCCGTCATTCGCTCCATGAAGCGTGCGTCCAGTCCTGGACTCCGCTACTACTGTCGCGCAGATGATCTTCCCAGGGTAAGGGGCGGACTTGGTATTGCCATCGTGTCAACGTCACGCGGCGTAATGACCGATAAAGAAGCACGCGCCCATCACGTTGGTGGTGAGGTGTTGGCCTACCTCTACTAGGAAGGCCTTTTTAGAAGAATTTCGAAACGTATCGAGAAGCAACATGTCACGAGTGGGTAACTTACCGATTCCTGTATCAGAGAAGATCAAAGTTGATATTGGATCGAACAACCTGGTGACGGTATCCGGTCCCAAAGGCGAGCTTTCGCTGCAGGTTGACCCGGACATCAATCTTAAAATTGAAGAAGGGGAGCTGCTGGTTTCCCGTCCTACGGATCAGAAGCGACACCGTGCAATGCACGGATTGTACCGCTCGCTGCTTGGTAACATGGTTACCGGAGTAGTGGATGGCTACAAGAAGGAGCTTGAAGTGATCGGCGTTGGTTTCAGAGCAGGCGTGAACAACGGCGTGCTCGAACTGGCCCTTGGTTACTCGCACCCAATCTACTTCGTGCCCCCGGAAGGGATCAGCATAACGGTAGACACCAAACGCGGAAAAAACACCTTCATCATTATTGAAGGCGTTGACAAGCAGATGGTGGGTCAGGTCGCGGCAAAGATTCGTTCACTGCGTCCACCGGAGCCGTACAAAGGCAAAGGTGTCCGCTACTCGGATGAGTACGTCCGTCGTAAGGCCGGTAAGACAGCAGCACGCTAGAACAACCTAATTATTCAGGCATGACCGGAGGGACGGCAATCTTCCGGATACCACAAAGGAATCATGGCAACTACAAAGCAAGACAGAAGAAACAGAGTCAAGCGAGGCATTCGCAAAAAGGTCTCTGGAACAAGTGAGCGTCCTCGTTTGACCGTTTTCCGGTCGAATGCGAACATTTACGCTCAGCTCGTCGACGATCTGAATGGTCGTACTCTCGCTTCCGCATCCAGTCTGCAGAAAGACGTCAAAGGAAAAAATCCTATTGAAGTCGGAAAAGCAGTTGGAGTGAAATTGGCAGAATCAGCCAAAGCAGAAGGAATCAGTACAGTCGTTTTTGATCGTAACGGATACCAGTATCACGGACGGGTTCAGGCCCTGGCTGAAGGCGCTCGCGAGGGCGGTCTCAAGCTATAACCCGATCAGCCAGTATTAAATCGAGATAACGAATCATGGCCAAAGGAAGAAATCGTCAGCAGCGTGACCGTACAGGTGACTCCCAAATTGAATGGGTAGAACGCCTGGTCTCCGTCAAGCGCGTCGCAAAGGTTGTGAAAGGTGGTCGCCGCTTTTCATTCAACGCCGTAGTAGTCGTCGGTGACGGCAAAGGTGGTGTTGGAACCGGTCTTGGAAAGGCAAACGAAGTTTCCAGCGCAATCGCGAAGGGAACGGAAGATGCCAAAAAGAACATTGTTCGCGTGCCCATGCGTCGCGGAACTGTACCTCACCCGGTAATCGGCAAGCAGGATGCCGGTCGCGTGCTGCTCAAACCAGCCTCGCATGGTACCGGAGTAATCGCCGGTGGCGGTGTTCGTGCGGTACTGGAATGCGCAGGGTACACAGATATTCTGTCTAAGTCACTTGGATCAAGCAACCCGCATAATCAGGTTGCTGCAACGATGGATGCGCTTCGCAACCTCGAAGATCCAATGGCAGTGGCAAAGCGTCGCGGCGTTCCGCTCAAGCGCGTATTTGAAGGATAAACCGCTTCCGGAACGGAAGCCAAAAGCTGAATAGCGATGGCCAAGCTCAAAATTACACAGACCAAAAGCACGATCAGACGCACGGGACAACAGAAGAAGATTGTCGCTGCGTTGGGACTGCGTCGTATGCATCAAACTGTTGAACACGAGGACAGCCCACAGATTCGTGGAATGCTTGCCAAGGTGCACCACCTTGTCAACGTAGAAAGTGCCTGATTTCGAACTCCGGTTCGACATCGGCCAAAAACAAATTATAAAACAAGCGAGTTCTGCCATCCGCAGGGCGATGAGCCAAGAAAATGGATCTAAGTAATCTCAAACCCGCAAAAGGGTCTACGAAAGCGCGCAAGCGTATCGGTCGTGGCGAAGGTTCCGGATATGGAGCCCACACGGCAACCAAAGGAAACAAGGGACAGAAATCCCGTTCAGGCGCCAGCATTCCAGTCTGGTTCGAAGGTGGTCAGATGCCACTCCAGCGCCGCGTTCCCAAATTTGGTTTCAAGAATCATTTCCGAAAGGAATATCACGGAGTGAACGTTTCCCGACTCGCCGAACTGGTGGCTTCGGGAAGTGTGGACGGCTCCGCAGAAATCACGCCTTCTGTACTCCGCGGAGTAGGGCTGATTGGAAAAGGTGAACTGGTCAAGATTCTCGGTGGTGGTGATCTCGATGCCAAATTATCGGTGTCCGCTCACGCCTTCAGCGCTTCAGCCAAGCAAAAGATAGAGTCTGCCGGTGGAACGGCAACCGTCCTCTAGAAGCGAACTAACTCACAACTGATTCACCCCCCGGCCCCGAAAGGGAAAAAACGACAGAAGTTATGGCTGGTCTTACCGAAAGTATCCGCAACGTCTGGAAGATCGAGGAACTGCGCCGCCGCATTCTTTACACGGTTGGTCTCCTGATCATTTATCGCCTGGGAGCATTTGTTACGCTTCCCGGTGTTGACGCAAGTGTTCTCGCAGATATCAACGCGAACGCAGATCCCAACAATCTTCTTGGGCTCCTCGACCTGTTCGTGGGTGGTGCGTTCAGTGCTGCCGGTATTTTTGCGCTTGGAATCATGCCCTACATCACGGCGTCGATCGTGATCCAGTTGATGGGTGCCGTAGTTCCCTATTTCCAGAAGCTTCAGCGCGAAGGCGAAGAGGGAAGACGCAAGATCACTCAGCTCACGCGTTACGGCACCATTTTGGTGACGTCGTTACAGAGTATCGGTTTTGCGATCAACCTCCAGTACGGAGCTACAGCATCGGCCATCGTGATTGGTGATACATTTTTTACGATATCCACGGTCATTGTGCTGACTTCTGGGACTATGTTTGTGATGTGGCTCGGTGAGCGTATTACCGAGAACGGAATCGGAAACGGTATTTCGCTGATCATCATGATCGGTATCGTAGCCTTTCTGCCAACATCGCTGCTCAACGAGCTTGAGTTGTCAAACAACATGTTCATCTTCCTTATGGAAATCGGCGTCTTCGCGTTGATTACAGCAGGAGTCGTACTGATCACACAGGGCACGCGTCGCGTTCCTGTTCAGTATGCCAAGCGGGTTGTTGGACGAAAAGTGTATGGTGGCTCGACCCAGTACCTACCGATTAAAGTGAACGCAGCGGGCGTTATGCCGATCATTTTCGCCCAGTCGATCATGTTCGTACCAGCAACGTTTGCGACACTCTTTCCAGAGAGCGCATTCATGCAGCAGATGGGCGTCTTCTTTACAGATATCTCCTCATGGGGCTATTCGGCGATTTTCTTCACGATCTGTGTGTTCTTTACCTATTTCTACACGGCCATTGCTGTGAACCCTAAGGAGATGGCGGACACGATGAAGCGTCAAGGTGGCTTCGTTCCTGGCATCCGCCCGGGCAAGCAGACCAGCGAGTTTATCGACAACATCCTGACGCGTATCACGCTTCCAGGGTCGATCTTTCTCGGTCTCGTGGCCATCTTCCCGGCTTTCGCGATCAAATTCGGCGTGACGTACGGTTTCGCTCAGTTCTTCGGGGGAACGTCTCTACTGATTCTCGTCGGTGTGACGCTCGATACGCTGCAGCAGGTTGAAAGTCATCTTCTCATGCGACACTACGACGGCTTCATGAAGACCGGTCGTATGCGGGGCAGACGCTAAAACAACGGAATAATGGTTCATCTCAAAAGCGATAGGGAAATCGAGCGCATGCGCGCGTCAGCCGATCTGGTTGGACGCACGCTGGGCGAGGTGGCTTCCCTCGTTACTCCCGGAGTGACGACAGCGGAGATGGACCGGGTTGCCGAGACGTTCATCAGAGATCACGGTGCAGAACCGGCATTCAAGGGCTACAGAGTTGGAGATGAGGTATTTCCTTCGACACTGTGTACCTCGGTAAATGATGAGGTTGTGCATGGTATTCCCTCAGACGTTTCGCTGCAGGACGGAGATATCGTTTCTGTTGACTGCGGAGTTCTGTTGGACGGCTACTTCGGAGACAGCGCGTTTACGTTTGCTGTCGGAACAGTGTCGGAAGACAATACAAAACTCATGACCACCACCTATGAGTCACTCCTCTTGGGTATCGCTCAGGCGACAACGGGAAGACGTATAGGAGACATCGGCAATGCAGTGCAGGAGCATTGCGAAGCCAGAGGATATGGTGTGGTCAAAGATCTGGTAGGACACGGCATCGGTCGTGGCCTCCACGAAGATCCACAGGTACCCAATTTTGGACGTGCCGGAAGTGGACGGAAGTTGAAAACCGGTCTTGCAATTTGCATTGAACCCATGATTAATCGTGGGACGGCCGGTGTTCGAACTGAGGGAGATGGATGGACGGTAAAAACGGCAGATTCTCTAACGTCAGCTCATTACGAACACATGATCGTAGTGCGCCCGGGAGAGGCAGAGGTTTTGACCACCTTCAAGTATATCGAGGACGCCCTCGACCAGTTACCCTATAAACAGACTGCGAACATAGCATATGGCTAAGCAGAAGCCCATTGAACAGGACGGCGAAGTGATTGATGCACTTCCAAACGCACAATTTCGGGTCAGACTCGAAAACGGTCACGAGATTCTCGGACTGCTTTCGGGAAAGATGAGAATGTATTTCATCAAGATCCTGCCCGGGGATCGTGTGAAGGTAGAATTGTCACCATACGACCTGTCCAAAGGACGGATTGTTTACCGCTACAAGTAAGCTTCACAATTATGTCGTGAACCTCATTTGGTTCGTGGCGTAAGAGATCGGCTATAACCAAAAATGGCCCAATGCGCATTTTGAGTGCGTAGAGGGTATTAAGACACGCAATTAGACATTTATTGACATGAAAGTTCGTGCCAGTGTCAAAAAACGCAGCTCCGACGACAAAATTGTTCGTCGCAAAGGACGCGTTTACGTGATCAACAAGAAGAACCCTAAACACAAACAGCGTCAGGGATAGAGCTTACGCTCTGATCTGATGCATTAGCTGCTGGTATTATGCCACGAATTGCAGGACAGGACCTAAACGTTAAGAAGCGTGGCGAAATCGCCATGACCGCCATTTTTGGTATTGGTCGCTCACGCGCTATCGAAATTTTGACTCGTCTGGAAATTGACCCCAACGAACGGCCGGAGAATTGGACTGAAGACCAGACCAAGGCAATCCGAAAGTTGATTGAGGACGAGTACCAGGTTGAAGGTCAGCTGCGCACGGAAGTGCAGTTGAACATCAAGCGACTGATGGATATCGGTTGCTACAGAGGTCTTCGCCATCGTCGCGGCCTGCCTGTTCGTGGACAGCGCACCCAGACGAACGCACGTACCCGTAAGGGTAAGAAGAAGACGGTTGCCGGTAAGAAAGCGGCACCACGTAAGTAAATTTATTCATCTTCCATCATTTTGATGGAAGCCGTTTAATCATCCCAACGAACAATGGCTAAAAGACAACGGGGCGGACGCGCACGTAAAAAGAATGTGGTGATTGAGTCCAATGGACAGGCTCATATCAAAGCTACATTCAACAACGTGCAGGTGACGCTTACCGATCAGTACGGGAATACGATTTCCTGGGCCAGTTCCGGAAAAATGGGTTTCAAGGGGAGTCGTAAAAACACTCCTTATGCCGCACAGGTTGCCGCTTCGGCAGCTGGCAAAGAAGCTCATGATCTAGGACTGCGCCGAGTAGAAGTATTCGTAAAAGGTCCCGGATCTGGTCGTGAGTCAGCGATTCGTGCACTCTCAGCCGTAGGGCTTGAGATCGCCACGATCCGCGACGTTACACCAGTTCCCCACAATGGCTGCCGGCCCCCAAAACGTCGCCGCGTCTGACGCGAACGACGGGTGTCAGTCGAAAGACTGAATACCACAAGGACTAAGCCCGGCTACGAGCAGCGGAAAAGCGCTCGTACGTTTGAATTACTCCAAACGAGAGGTAATAACATATGGCCCGATATAGAGGCCCAAAACAGAAAATCGCGCGTCGATTTAAGGAACCGATATTCGGTCCCAGCAAGGCGCTCGAAAGAAAGCCCCATCCACCGGGGCAGCATGGCAGAAGCCGTCGCTCAAAAGAGAGCGAATACTCGGTTCAGCTCAAGGAAAAACAGAAAGCCAAGTACACGTATGGCATTCTTGAACGACAGTTCAGGAATCTGTTCGTGAAAGCAGCCCGCAAGAAGGGTGTGACAGGTGAGAACCTGCTGAAATTCCTTGAGGCACGTCTGGACAACACGGTTTTCCGTCTTGGATTCGCCAGAACCCGCCGTCAGGCCAGACAGCTCGTGAATCACGGGCACGTCATGGTCAATGGCCGCGTCGTCAATATTCCTTCAGCTCAGCTTCGTAGTGGTGATTTAGTGGCTCTGCGCCCTAAAAGCCGTTCGCTGGTTGTTGTGAGTGAGTCATTGGATCGCTCTCGCAAGGGCTTCCCATGGCTTGAAGTCGATCGCAAGTTGCTTCAAGGCAAGTTCCTTGATTACCCGAATCGCGAGGACATTCCGGAGAATATCAGAGAGCAGCTCATCGTTGAGCTTTACTCCAAGTAATCCCTCCTGAAATTCCTCACGAGCGTCGCCTGGAGCCGCATCATTGGCACAGGTTGGCGTATTCAGATCACTTTACAGAGATCAAGCTGATATGAGCACCTACTCGATCCAAATGCCTGACGTAGTCGAACTGGAAGAGACTACAGAAACATATGGCCGTTTTGTTATTCAACCGCTCGAACGCGGATTCGGGGTCACAATCGGTAACGCGCTTCGTCGCGTACTGCTGTCTTCCCTTCAGGGAGTCGCTATTACAGCCGTCAAAATTGACGGCGTCCAGCACGAATTCTCCACCATCGATGGTGTGACTGAAGACGTTGCGGATATTATCCTGAACCTTAAAGGAGTTCGCTTCCGCGCTAACGAAGGAGCCGATGGCAACATCAGTTTCATCGTCAAAGGCGGCACGTGGACGGCAAAAACCATTGCCAGTGCTACGAGCGAATACGAAGTTCTGAATCCAGAGCACCACATCGCAATCGTTTCCAGTGGAACCAGTTTTGCAGTTGAGCTCCGCATGGAGCGTGGACGTGGATATGTTCCGGGAGAAGAAAACAAACGCGCTGACGACCCGATTGGAGTCGTTGCGATGGATGCGATCTTCACGCCCATCAAAAACGTACGCTATACCATCAATCAGACGCGTGTCGGTGAGAAAATCGACTTTGAAGCACTGACGATGGAAGTGACAACTGACGGAAGTGTTCTTCCTGAAGACGCTCTGGCCTCGGCCGCGCAGATCCTTCGCGATCATGTCAATCTCTTCATCAAGATGGACAGTGAGCCGCAGCCGACGGAAGAAGAAAAGGAAGTTGATGCAGAAGTTCAGCGTGTACGCGAGCTGCTGTCGCAGTCAGTCGATGAGTTGGACCTCTCGGTTCGTGCTCACAACTGCCTTAAAGCAGCTAACATCAAGACTATCGGCGACCTCGTACGTCGTGAAGAGTCCGAGATGTTGAAATTCCGCAACTTCGGCCGCAAGTCCCTTCAGGAACTGATGCAGGTCATCGAAGAGCGTAATCTTCAGTTTGGAATGGATGTAGATCGATTCCTCGAAGAAGTAAAGGGATAAGCCGAGCGTCCTCAGGACGACACAAGATTATAGACGATGAGACACCAGAAAAAAGGATTCAAGCTCGGGCGTACAACCAGCCATCGCAAAGCAACGCTTTCAGCGATGACCAACGCCTTGATCCGTCACAAACGGATTACTACGACAGTTACGAAGGCGAAAGCGCTTCGTATGTATGCTGAGCCGATCATCAACAGAGCCAAGACGGATTCAACACTGAACCGTCGCCAGGTCTTCCGCCATCTTCAGGATAAAGAGTCGGTCAAGGAGCTATTCGGCGAAATTGCCGGAAAGATCCAGGATCGTCCAGGCGGATACCTCAGAATTATCAAACTCGGCCAGCGTGCCGGTGACTCCGCCGAGATGGCGATCATTGAGTTCGTTGATTACAACGATATCAAGCCATTCGGATCCAGCACAGGAGCAGGTCGCAAGACTCGTCGTGCCGGACGCCGTCGCAAGGCCTCTGATGCTGCAGCTCCAGCCGCAGTAGCGGTTGAAGAAGCAGTAGATGCTGCGGTCGACGCTGAAGAAGCGCCTGCCGCCGAAGCTGAAGAAGCGCCTGCCGCCGAAGCTGAAGAAGCGCCTGCCGCCGAAGCTGAAGAAGCGCCTGCCGCTGAGGCTGAAGAAGCTCCTGCCACAGAAGAAGCGGTCGTAGCTGAAGAAGCACCTGCCGCTGAAGCTGACGAGGCTCCTGCCGCCGAAGCTGAAGAAACTCCTGCCGCCGAAGCTGAAGAAACTCCTGCCGCCGAAGCTGAAGAAGCTCCTGCCGCTGCGGCTGAAGAAGCGCCTGCCGCCGAAGCTGAAGAAGCGCCTGCCGCCGAAGCTGAAGAAGCACCTGCCGCCGAAGCTGAAGAAGCGCCTGCTGCTGAGGCTGAAGAAGCGCCTGCTGCCGAAGCTGAAGAAGCGCCTGCCGCCGAAGCTGAAGAAGCACCTGCCGCCGAAGCTGAAGAAGCACCTGCCGCCGAAGCTGAAGAAGCTCCTGCTGCTGAGGCTGAAGAAGCTCCTGCTGCCGAAGCTGAAGAAGCGCCTGCCGCCGAAGCTGAAGAAGCACCTGCCGAAGACGCGGATGCCGCAGAAGACGACGAGGAGAAAAAAGACTCCTGACGTCTACTGGCAGACAGTCCTGTTAAGGGGCGGGCGCCGCAGGCGCCCGCCCCTTTTCTTTTTCACCGAAATCCCTGCATCAGAAACAGGAACTGCGTTCTCTCAAGCTGTATAATCCTTCCGCAACCGACGGGAAATGATAGAAGCATCGGCCATATTGAAGGGGAATGGTCTTCAGATTGAAGACGAATATTCTGAGGCTCTGGAAGATCTACTCCAGAGCTGTCGGGATAATCTGAAATCTGTGGATGAGAATCTGATCACGAAGGCCTTTCGGTTGAGCTACTGGGCGCACAGGAATGACCGACGCGCATCAGGCGAACTGTACATTGCCCATCCTCTGGCCGTCGCCAAGATTTACGTCGAACAGATTGGTTTTGACGATATTGGCGTCGCTGCAGCTCTTCTGCACGATGTGGTGGAAGACACGGACCTGTCGCTGGATTTTATCCGCGAGACCTTTGGTGAAAAGCTGGCCTCGATCATCGATGGCCTGACCAAAATTTCCGGAGCCTTCGCAACGCGCGATGTCAGCAAGGCTGAAAATGTGCGAAAGCTGATGCTTTCGATGGCGTCTGACATCCGTGTCATTTTCGTCAAGTTTGCCGATCGCCTGCACAATATGCAGACGCTCGATTCACTTCCGCCCCACAAGAAGTTCAAAATTGCCAGTGAGACGCTGAATCTATTCGCACCTCTGGCTCACCGATTCGGATTCTTCGCAATCAAAAGCGAACTGGAGGATTTGTGCCTCTCTTTCATCAACCCGGAGGAATACAAAGAGATTACGAGCGGGCTGCGTGACTCCAAGAAGGAGAGAGACGCTTATGTCAAGCAATTCATCAAGCCGTTGCAGAATAAGCTGAAGGACGAAGGATTCGAATTCGAGGTATACGGCAGATCAAAGAATCTCTATTCCGTGTTCCGGAAAATGAAGCGGCAGGATAAGCCGCTGACCGAGATCTATGACATTTTTGCGATCCGAATCATTTTGGAAGGCGAAGGGACAAAAGGAAAGGAGGACTGCTGGAGAGTCTATTCCATTATTACGGATCTGTACAAGCCAATTGCTGAGCGTTTTCGCGACTTCATCTCGGTTCCCAAGTCAAATGGATATCAGAGTCTACACACGACAGTCCTCGGGCCCGAAGGGCGACGCGTGGAGGTACAGATTCGTACGAGAGAGATGCACGGGATAGCAGAAAAGGGTGTAGCTGCGCATTGGAAGTACAAAGAGGAAGTTGCTTCTGACGATAAAGAGATGGACACGCTTCTGACCTGGGTCAGAGACCTGCTCGAAGATCCCGAATCGGAAACAGCTGCTGATTTTGTGCATGATTTCCGGCTCAATCTGTACGACGAAGAGATATACATCTTTACTCCCCGTGGAGACCTGTTTACGCTTCCCTCAGGCGCTACGCCGGTTGACTTCGCTTATCTGGTCCACACCGAGGTAGGGTTTCATTGCATTGGCGCGAAGGTCAATGGAAAGATGGTACCTCTGTCATACAAATTGAAGAGTGGGGATCAGGTCGAGATTATCACCTCGAAAAAGCAGACTCCCAACCCTGACTGGATCAAATTCGTTGTTACGCAGAAAGCGAGAAGCCGAATCAGGCACTGGATAAACGAAAAAAGAAGAAAAGCGCAGGTCCTCGGGCGCGAACTGTGGGAAAAGAGATCCGCAAAAATGGGGCTCGAGTTTTCCGAGCAGGATCTCAACCGACTCTCGACGAAACTGAAATTCCCCAACCTGTCGCAGCTCTTCTTTGAGATTGGATCGGGTCTTTTTGATATAGGTGACCTCCTCAAGGCGGCCCGCGGCGCTCTGAAAGAAGAAGCCGCAGCCGCCAAAGATGAGGAGGATACCTTACGTCTGCAGTATGAGACGTTTCTGGACAGCGCACAAACTACCGGGAAACCTGCGTTGATGATTGATGGCGAGTTACATTCGGATATCGCCACGGATTACGCCACATGTTGCAATCCTATTCCGGGAGATTCGGTGTTCGGATACCTGTCTCGAACCGGAACAATCAAGGTGCACCGCGTCAACTGCAAGAATGCCCCAAACCTGATATTGAACCGAGCCGACAGAATTATATCGGTCGAGTGGAGCAGACAGAAAGATGTTCAGTTCGTCGCCGCGCTACGTGTGATGGGAGAAGATCGGGTAGGAATTCTTAATGACCTGACTCAGGTGGTTTCGAAAACCCTCAAAACGAACATTCGCTCAATGACGATATCAACGGAGGATGGTGTCTTCGAAGGAAACGTCGTTTTGTTCGTAAGTGACCTGGATCACCTGCGCCGGTTGATAGATCGGATCAAGAGAATCAATGGAATCCACGGAGTTTATCGGTTCGAAGAACAATCAGACGAATCTTAATGCATTAAGCGTTTGAAATAGTTGATTTTGGGGCTACTAAATCGTTATTTGACGCGCTTCCTGATACAGCCACTCATTTGAACAGAATCAACATGTCCGATCGCCCGAAAACACTTACCAAAAAAGACGTTGCACGACGAGTGTCAGAGCTCAGGGGAGAGCCCATTTACAAGTGTGAGCCATGGGTAGGAGCCGTAATTGACTCCATCGGTCAGCTCATGATGGAGGCCGATCCTTCCGTCCGCATTGAACTGCGCGATTTTGGTGTGTTCGAAGTCAAAAAGACCCGGGCGAAGCCGAAGGCAAGAAACCCGAAGACCAACGAAACGGTTTTCATTCCAAGCCGACGCAAAACCCATTTCAAGCCGAGCAAGAGAATCAAAGCCGTTCTTCAGCAGCCGTTGACCGATCTGGATTACGAGGTACCTCAGGGTAGCGCCGACTACGTAGAGGAAAACCTTCTGATGGCTGATTAATTCGCCCGTGTCACGTCCTTCAATGCAATTTGGTCGCGTAATTGGAGTTGATTTTGGTACCAAGAAAATTGGTATCGCGATCGCCGATCCCCTCAGAATATTTTCTCAACCGGTAGGTACCTATCCACAGGAAGAGGCACTGAAGGTTATCGAACGGATCAATCGAGACGAAGGCCTGGCGACAATTGTGATTGGCTGGCCATTTGAAGAGGATGGAAAAGAAGGCAAAGCGACGCAGCGCGTTCAGGAGTTCATCAATCGAATGAAAAAGCTTTGGCCTGATGCTGACTTCGTCAAGCAGGACGAGCGATACAGCTCAGAAAAAGCAAAAGAACTGATCAAGGCAAGTGAGCGTCCTTCGATGAAGTCGGGAGGGCGTGGAAGGATTGATACGGCAGCTGCCGGCTTGATTCTTCAGGATCACCTGGATGAATCGTCCTTCTGAATTATGAACTACAATTATCAGAGACCAATTATTTCTGTATGATTCGTCCCGTTTACTTGTTGGGTACCAAGGCTCTAAGAAAGCAAACGACGCCCATCGAATCGGATTCTGAAGATTTTCAGGCGCTTGTTGACGACATGATCGAAACGATGCATGGCGCCAAGGGAATTGGTCTGGCTGCTCCTCAGATTGGCAGGGATGAGAGGGTCTTCGTCGTGGATGTCTCTCCAATGGAGGAAGATTTTGAAGAGATGAGTGTTGAGATGCCTGTGCAACCCATGGTCTTCATCAATGCAGAGATTGTAGATGAATCGGAGCATGAAGGCGAATTCGAAGAAGGATGTCTTTCAATCCCAGATATTCACGAGATCGTAGTGCGGCCAACGGGGATCAGAATCCACTATCTGGATCGCAATTTCGAAACGCGGGAAGAGACGTATTCGGGTATTCTGGCACGCGTCATTCAGCACGAATACGATCACGTTGATGGTGTGCTGTTTTTGGATCACTTGACAGCATTTAAACGCCGCTTGCTCAAACGCAAGCTGGATGACATCCGAAACGGTCTGGTTGATGCAAACTATCAAACCTATACGGACACGAAAGGCGCCATCGAAGCTACTCCGGATGAAGATGAGTAGCCTCTCCGACGGAAGCTTCTGTTAATCAGAGCGCATGTTCTGAATGATCATCGCCAGTGTAAACAGGACGGCCTGAACCAACACGATGACAGCGCCAGAGGGGAGGTCCAATACGTAGGACAGTAGTAGGCCCAACACCGTTGAGATCAGGGCGATCAATATGGCCGCCTGGGTCATCGTCTTGAACGTAGGCGCAATCAGGCGGGCGGCAGCGGCCGGAACGACAACCCAGGCGGCCACAAGCAGGATTCCTACTACCTTTACAGACAGTACAATTGTGAGGGCGATGAGGATGATCAGGAGCGTGTCTTGTCGGTGGGTCGGGAGTCCTTCTATGTCTGCTGACTCAGAATCAAAGGTTGCGTAAGCCCAAGCACCCCAATGGGTATGCCACGTGATTGCAGCGACGACAGCAAGCGTGGAACTGAGGATCAGATCAGTCCGATCCACCGACAGGATGGAACCAAACAGGTAAGAAAATGCGTCTGCGCTGCTGCCTGATTTCATCGACAGAAACAAGATTCCAAGGGCTACCGACACTGAAAAGAAGATGCCGATTGCCGTGTCTCCTGCCAGTCGTGTGTGACCTCTGACCCAGTTGATGGCCACAGCTACCAAAACCGTGAACGGCACGGCAACCCACAGCGGTTGGACGCCCATCAACAGGCCCAGAGCAATTCCACCAAATGCGGCGTGCCCCAGACCAGCTCCCAGAAAGCTCAGCTTACGCTGAACCACGAAAACCCCGTAGTATCCGGCCAGCAGGCTCAACAGGACACCTGCGATCAACGCCCGCTGCATGAATGGATGTGAGAGAGCCTCAATCATGATGGCTCCATGGTTCGTGGTTTTTAATGGGCATGGTCATGTCCTCCCGCGAATACGTCATGCGAGTGCCCGACGTGGCCGAACGCCTTCCTGATAGCCTGCTCATTCATGGCGTCTCGCGAAGGCCCAAAACTGATCTGTTCGGCTTTTAGAATCATCACGTGCGTCGCGTGATGGAGTGCGACCTCCCAGTCATGCGTGACCATTATTACCGTTGCTCCTGATTCTTTGCGGTATGCCTCAATGTGGTCGAGTAAGTTCGCCGCACCTACCACATCTACACCGGCGGACGGTTCATCCAGGATCAGAAGGGAAGGGCGCGAAATGATGGCCCTCGCCAGATACACGCGTTGAAGTTCGCCTCCGGACAGGTTTCGGATCTGTTCAGACGCCAGATGGTCCACACCGACCTGCTTTAAGGCGTTTCGGACAATCGATCTGCAATCGGCATCGATTGACCAGGGCCAGCGACGCTTGAGAGCCGTTGCCACAAGTTCTTCAGCACGAGCAGGAAAAGACCGATCCAGGGTTTTGATCTGTGGAACGTACCCGACATTGTCCATGCCGGCAGCTATCGTGAGATCACCTTCATACTCCTGAAGTCCGAGCAAGACACGTATCAACGTTGATTTCCCTCCTCCATTTGGTCCGAGAATGGCCAGGAAATCACCTTCGGACAGATCGAACGAGACCGCTCGAAGTACGCTTTTGCGCGCCAGGGAGACGTTTATGTCGCGCGCTTTAATCAAGAACCCGTCGAAGTAAGAGAGTGGGTGATCGATAGAAGATAGCCCTCATAGCTGACCGCGTCGCTCCCCAAGGGATCAACCTCGATCGTCTGCCAGCCACTTTCCTTCGCAAGTTGAAGCATAAAATCGTTCGACACGGTGTTCTGAAGAATGATGTGGTTGCAGTCTCGTTCTCTGGCTTCTTCGATTACAGACGCGAGACTCGCTGGCGAGGGTTCATGTTCGGGTGATGGGGAAACTGGACCGATTCGTTCAACTTCAAAACGATCCAGGAATCGATCGACAAATGGTTGAGCCGTGACAACGCACGAACCAACATCATTTTGAGAGAGTATTTCAGAAATCCGGGCTGTTACCGAGTTAATCCTGACGGAAAAAGCCGTTGCGCGTCTTCGGAAAGCGGGACATCCTCCCGGATCGAACGAACAAAGCTGCGCCACGAGTCCAGGAATTGCTTTGAGCACCGACTGTGGATCACTCCAGAAATGTACATCCGCGTGCGCACCTCCTTCGCCCGAAAAGGTATCCGATTCGAACAGGATGTGTCCAGATCCGCCCGATAGTTCTGAAAACCAACCATCGACATCTGGATGGGCAGAGACAAGAATCCCGGCGTTCATCATGCTCGTCATGTCTGAGGGGCGGGGCTGGTAAGCATGAGGAGAAACACCCTCTTTCAGGACCGTCCCAACCAAGAGGTCGCCAGCGATTGGCTGAACAATTAACGCAACGGCAGGAATGGATGTCATGATGTCCGGCGAGCCGATCTCGGCTTCCCGAGTACATCCCGATGTGAACACGACGAAAGTGAAAATGACGAGCACGAGCACCGTTCGCGGCTCGAAGTGCCTATTCGTGGGCATGCTGTCGCTCGAAGAGACAGATATTGTATGAGTTCTGAATCTGCTCATGAAACTCCGAATGCCGATGCTATTCGGGCGGTCGTTAAGTCGAAACTGCGAAACTCGCACCCCAATTCTGTCTTGGCCTTTGTGTTGTCATAGCAGGAGATCGACATAGATAATCGGGCTGTTTCCCTGGTGACAAGCGGAGTTGATCGGGTAACCTTTCCGAAAAACTCAGATATGGTCGCGAAGAACATCATCACGGGTCTGGATACGTGACGGGACGGGGGCTCCACGTCAAGTGCTCTTGCCAGCTGAGTGACGATGTCGCGCCACAAGAGATTGTGACCGGATAAAATATAGCGTTCACCTGTCTTGCCGAGCCTGAATGCATTAAGCGCTCCGAGAGCGACATCCTCAACGTCAACTACGTTCGTGGTGCCCGAGGGAAGGACTGGAATCGAGCCCGTTATCAGCTTTTCTGCAATTTGCATTGTGTTTTCTCCCTTGCGCCCGGGGCCCATCACCAGAGAGGGATTCACGATGACAGCGTCAAGACCCATCGCTATTCCCCTATGGACTTCCAACTCAGCTCGATGCTTCGACACGGCATAGGCGGTATTCAAATCGGAAGCCTTCCATATGGCCGTTTCATCAAGGCAATCTTCCTCCCCTTCGACTCTGCCCAAGGCAGCGATGCTCGAAACATGGAGGAGGCGAGGTATCGATTTAGAGAGGGCGGCGTCTACAACGTTTGCAGTCCCATCCACATTGACGCGCATCAATTGCTTCTCAGAGGATTTACCTTCGAACCCCAGAAAGGCAGCGCAATGAAAGACACCGTCTACGCTGTCCATTCCCCGCTCCAGGGACTCGGGATCCAGTACGTCCCCTTCAATCCATTCAATCTCGGCTTCTATGTCGGCAACCAGATCCATGGACGAGTTCGTTCGTCGGATGGCTCGCACTCGATAGCCCGCACCCAGCAGGATCCGGGCTACTGTTGAACCCAAAAAACCGGTTCCGCCTGTCAGAAATAGAGTCACGTGTCTATATGAGTAGTTGTGGAGGGGAGGGAGAGGGTCTGGGAGACGGGATATTTGGAGGTCGTCGGGTCAGGATGAAGGAGCAAATTCCACCAAAACCTGCCCTTTCTGTACTGCATCGCCTTTCTGTACATGGATTTTAGTAATCGTTCCTTCGGCGGTCGAGCGTATTTCATTTTCCATTTTCATGGCTTCCAGAACGAGAAGGTTGGCTCCTTTGTCTACCATGTCACCATTTTCAACCTGTACTTCAAGAACGAGTCCCGGCATGGGCGCTTTTACACTTCCCCCAACGGCTGAATCTGACTCCTTCACACCCCAGGCTGCAAGCAGTTGATCCCGGTGGTCATTTATGCGGACATCAAACGTCCTGTGGCCTGAAGTCACCCGAACCTTCTGTCGGTCCCGCTCTTCAATTATTATCGGAATGGTTTTTCCATCGGAATACAGCACATATTCAGGCCCCCTGACATGTTCGAGTCGGATCCCGTCTCGGTGGAGTGCTGCGGGATCAACAGGCATTCCGGATTTGCCGTTCACCTCAATCAGGTAGGGTGGTATGGAATCGGAGTCTTTACCGGCCATGTTCGATAATCAAGGCGTTCTCGAAATGAATGTTTTTCAGATGGATTTCCATTGACCTCAAGATACGATTCTGGGGTCCGCTGCGAAGCATAATGATTTCTTGGGCTATAGTGCGATATGCGAGAGGGTTTCGTGGTATTTTCAATCCACGCGACGAACGTTCGACAGCTTGCCGCATTAATGCTGTCCAGACTCAGAAAGATCGAAATAGACGTGGATACCATAAACAAAATCGGTGTTTTCACCTCAGGAGGAGATGCTCCCGGGATGAACGCCTGCCTTCGGGCAGTAGTAAGGAAGGCGCTCAGCTGCGGCAAGGAGGTCGTCGGTATCAAACGAGGCTATCAGGGAATGATAGAGGGCGACTTTGTTGCGTTGGACAACACCGATGTGTCGAACATCATCCAGAAAGGGGGGACGATACTCAAGAGCGCACGTTCAGATGAATTCAGAACGCCAGAAGGAAGGGCAGAAGCGGCCAAACAGCTCAAGAAAGAAGGTATCGATGGTCTTATCGCAATCGGCGGAGACGGTACTCTGGCAGGAGCGGCCCTCTTTTTTGATGAGCACGAAATCCCTTTGGTAGGATGTCCGGGAACGATTGACAACGATCTTTTCGGCACCGATGAGACGATTGGTTTCGATACGGCGCTGAACACGGCCATTGAGAAC
>Ga0209992_10001381_pt1 | contig 25955 bp, 23 predicted proteins | sample 2SBtaG_2_FD_182564 | JGI IMG/M metagenome (GOLD analysis project Ga0209992, IMG submission 182564) | Deep subsurface microbial communities from Kolumbo volcano to uncover new lineages of life (NeLLi) - 2SBTROV12_ACTIVE470 metaG (SPAdes)... | ecosystem: Environmental > Aquatic > Marine >... | reverse complement strand
CAGGACGGGATCGACGAGAGGGCGTTTGCCCCGGTCGATGTCGAGCTCGCCGCCAACTTGAGCTACTTCGCCTGCACGGTCTGGGCTCTGCGGCACTGGAGCATCGGCGATCGGTCCGAGGAGGAGGTCGCAGCCCTGCTGACCGCGATGATTCTCGAGGGCCTCGCCGATCGGCACGCCTCTGCCTGACCGCCGTAGCATCGAGCCAGAGTTCGAGGGGGATCGATGTCGAACGAACCGCAGCATGACGCCGTGATCATCGGGGCCGGGGTGTGTGGGATCTACATGCTCCACCGGCTCCGCGAGCAGGGGTTGAACGTGACCGTGCTCGAGGGCAGCTCCGACCTCGGCGGCACGTGGTTCAACAACCGCTACCCGGGGTGCCGCTTCGATTCGGAGAGCTACACGTACGGGTACTCGTTCGACCAGGAACTGTTGGAGGACTGGCACTGGAAGGAGCGCTTCTCGCCCCAGCCTGAGAACCTGCGCTACCTCAACCACGTCGCAGACAAGTTCGACCTGCGTCCTGACATGCAGTTCGATTGCCGGCTCGAGTACGCGCACTTCGACGACGACAACCACCTGTGGAAGCTGGGCATCAGCGACGGCCGTGAGATCACGACCCGTTTCCTGCTGACGGCCCTCGGGCTGCTGTCCGCGCCGACCATGCCGTTGATCGAGGGCGTCGAAGACTTCGAGGGTCCGTCGTTTCACACCTACGACTGGCCACACGAACCGCTCGACGTGTCGGACAAGCGGGTCGCCGTCGTGGGCACCGGGGCCACGGGCGTGCAGGTGATCGGCGCGCTGGCCGGAAACGTCGCCTCGCTCACGGTGTTCCAGCGGCGGCCCAACTGGGCAGCGCCTCTGCACAACAGCGAGATCTCCGACGCCGAGATGGACGACATCCGGCGGAGGTACGACGACATCTTCGCCACGTGCGCCCGCACGCCAGGGGGTTTCGAGCACGAGCCTGACCGGCGCGGGTTCTTCAACGTGTCGCCCGACGAGCGGCGTGCGATGTGGGAGAAGCTCTACGACGAGCCGGGCTTTGGCATCTGGATGGCCAACTTCCGTGAGATCTGGACCGACGAGGAGGCCAACGCCGAGCTGTCGGAGTTCATCGCGGAGAAGATTCGCAGCCGAGTGGACGATCCAGCGATCGCGGAGAAGCTGATCCCCAAGGACCACGGCTTCGGCGTGCAGCGCGTGCCGCTCGAGACCCGCTACTACGAGGCGTACAACCACCCGACGACGACGCTGGTCGACCTCCAGGAGACGCCGATCGAGCGCATCACATCCCGCGGGATCCAGACGACGGACCAGGAGCGGGAGTTCGACGTCATCGTCTACGCCACAGGGTTCGACGCCATCACCGGGTCGTTCGACCGCATCGACATCCGCGGTGCAGGCGGGGTGAAGCTGCGCGACAAGTGGTCCAACGGGCCGGTCACGTATCTCGGGATGCAGGTGAATGGGTTCCCGAACATGATCACGGTGGCGGGACCGCAGAGCGGTTCGGCGTCGACCAACTACCCCCGCGGCATCGAGATCGCCGTCGACTGGACGGCCGAACTGATGCAGTACCTCTTCGACAACGGGCACACCCGGATGGAGGCGACCGCCGAGGCCGAGGAGGAGTGGACCCAGCATGTGGCGGACATGTACTCGGTGATGCTGATGCGCAAGGCGCAGGGGTGGTTCACCGGATACAACTCCAACGTGCCCGGCCACGAGCACGGGACCGTGCGACACCTCGTCTACAACGGCGGTGCACCCAAGTTCCGCAATCGCATCGACGAGGTCGCCCAGAACGACTACCAGGGGATGCGGTTCGAGGGCGGCGTGACGGTGGGCTCGTGACCCCGGGGCGCGCTCCGGGACAGTCGGTTCAGGACGTGCTCGCCGCCGACCGGGTCGCACCCCCCGAGGTCCTGCGAACCGAGTACCCGCCGCCCGCGACGTCGACCGCCGACATCGGGGTCGACCGCTACTTCACCCAGGAGTGGCACGACCGGGAGATGGACGCAGTGTGGCGCCGCGTCTGGCAGATGGCCTGCCATGTCGACGAGGTCGCCTCGGTCGGCCAGCACGTCGTGTACGAGATCGGCGACGAATCGCTGATCGTCGTGCGGACCCGTGAGAGGGAAGGCGGCGTTCGGGCCTACGTCAACTCCTGTCTCCACCGCGGCACCCTGCTCCGAGCCGAAGGCGGAACGGTGTCCCGTTTCCGCTGCCCGTTTCACGGCTTCACGTGGGATCTCGACGGGCAGCTGGTCCACGTGCCCAACGAGTGGGACTTCGAACACGTGGTACCGGAGGAGTTCTGCCTGCCCGAAGCGCGCGTGGGGGAGTGGGGCGGTTTCGTCTTCGTCTGCCTGTCGTCGGACACTCCGCCCCTCGAGGACTACCTGGAGGTGTTGCCGGCGGAGTTCGAGCCCTTCCCTCTCGAGGATCGCTGGAAGGCCGTCCACGTCGCCAAGGTGCTGCCGTGCAACTGGAAGCTGGCGCTCGAAGCGTTCGTGGAGAGCTACCACATCGGGGTGACCCACCCGCAGACAGCGGCATACGTCGCCGACGCCAACACGCAGTACGACGTCTTCCCGGGCTCTCGTCATGTGTCACGGATGATCACCCTCGAAGGCGTGCCGAGCCCCAACCTGGGCGATGTTCCGCCCGGTGAGACGACGCGGAAGATGCAGCGCGACCTTCCCTTCTACGCCGGCGACCCGATCGAAGCGTCGGACGCGCACGAGGCGAGGGAGCTGCTCGCCGAGCGGGCTCGGGCGAAGATGAGCGCCTCGACCGGTGCAGACATGTCGGAGTTGTCGACCTCGGAGAGCCTCGACGCGATCGAGTACTTCCTCTTCCCCAACTTCGTGCCGTGGGCGGGGCAGGCGGCACCCATCTGCTACCGGTTCCGCCCCTACGGCAACGATCCGACGATGTCGATCATGGAGATCATGTTGATGTTCGCCCGCCCCGATTCGGGTGAATCGCCGCCGCCGGCCACGATGACCTGGCTCGAGGTCGATCAACCGTGGTCCGACGCCCGGGAGCTCGGCGGCGCAGCGTCCGTCATCGAGCAGGACAGCGAGAACCTGATGCGGATCCAACGGGGTCTGCGGGCCAGCCACAAGCCCGGCGTCACCCTCGGCAGCTACCAGGAAGCCCGCATCCGCCACTTCCACGAGACGCTCGAGGACTACCTGGCCAATTAGGTTCCAGGAGCGCTCCTGGAACCTAATTCGGTTGAACCTAATTCGCGAGGTCGGCGAAGAAGGCTCGCAGCTCCGCGGTGACATCGTCCGGGCGCTCCCGTGGAGCGAAGTGGCCACCGTGCTCGAAGACCGACCACCGGTGCAGGTTGGTGTGCGATTCGGCCAGCTTGCGGGGGATGAACAGCAGTTCCTTCGGGAAGATGCCGTAGCCCGTCGGTGCTTCGATCACAGGAACCCGATCGTGGGCCAGCTTCGGTGGCCCGCCGAACTGCTCGTAGTAGAGCCGGAACGACGAAGCGGCGGACGTGTTGAACCAGTAGAGCGACGCCAGCGTGCACAGGTCGTCCCGTCCGAACACGTTGAGCGCGTCGCCGTCGCACCACATCTGCCGCCGCCACCACAGCCAGGCGCCGAGCCCGACGGGTGAGTCGGCCATGCCGTAGGCGAAGGTCTGCGGGTCGCGGCGGTGCACGGCGACGTGGGCCTCGACCTTGGATCGCATGGCCTTCTCGCGGTCGAGCATCCAGCGCTCGTCGTCCGCGTAGTCCTCTGGTCTCGGCGCATCCCGCCCAACTCGGCCGGGAACCATCGGAAACGTGATGTAGACGCCGAGCAATCGGTCGGCGTGGGCGTGGCCGAGTTGGGCGGTCACGAACGCTCCCCAGTCGCCGCCCTGCGCGCCGAAACGTTCGTAGCCGAGCACGTCGGTCATCAGCGCGACCCAGAGGTCGGCGATGCGTGCGACGTCGACCCCCGTCGCCGTCAGCGGCACCGAGAAGCCGTAGCCCGGCATCGATGGAACGATCACGTCGAAGCTGACGGAGGGGTCGAGGCCGTGCGCCGCGGGGTCGGCAAGTCGTTCGGCCACGAGCCGGAGGTCCCAGAAGGTCCAGGGCCAGCCGTGCGTCAGCACGATGGGAATCGGGTCGGGTCCCTTCCCACGGATCCGCATGAAGTGGATCGGCACTCCATCGATCTCCACGCGCAGCTGCTCGTGCGCGTTCATCTGCGATTCGACCGCTCGCCAGTCGTAGACGTCGCGCCAGTGGGTGACGAGGTCTTCGACGAACTCGCGGGGCGCGCCGTACGCGGCGTCGGGGTTGCCCACGTCGTGCGGCCATCGGATGTTCGACAGGCGGTGACGCAGGTCGTCCAGTTCCGCCTGCGGAATGTCGATGGTGAATGGAACCGGTTCCACTGCTTCCCCCCAAATAGGTTCCAGGAGCGCTCCTGGAACCTATTTCGGCGGGAACCTATTTGGAAGCTATGTGGTTCAGCCGCCCGATGTCGCGGCTTCGGCTTCCGCCGACAGCTGGACCAGTTCGTCGGGATCGTCGAGCCACCCTTCGGGCAGAGCCACGCGGCGCGGTCCCCCGGTGTGCGAACGCTTCACCCGGACACCCTCGGGCGGCAGCGTGACGTCCCTGTCGAAGTCCTCTGTCACCACGAGCAACTCGTCGTAGGAGCTCACCTGGTGGAGGCGACGCCGGAGTTCCTTGCCCACCGGCCAGCCGGCGAGGTACCACCCGGCGTGCTTGCGGAAGCGGCGAACCACGTCGTCCTCGCTCTGGTCGTAGAACTCCACCAGCCGCTGTACGTGCTCGAGCATCGTGTCCGCGACGAGCCCGAGGGTCGGTTGCGTGTACTGGGGTTCGTCTCCTCGAAGGACCGACACCAGGTCGTGGAAGAACCAGGGTCGCCCGAGGCAGCCTCGGCCGATCTCCACCCCCGCCGCACCGGTGTGTCGCATCATTCGCAGCGCATCCCACGGCTCCCAGATGTCGCCGTTGCCGAACACCGGGATCGAGACGTGGTCGACGAGTTCGCCGATCGCGTCCCAGTGCGCATGACCTGAGTAGAGCTCGCGTGCGGTTCGGGCGTGCAGCGTGACTCCCACGCAGCCCATCTCCTCGGCGATGCGTCCGCTGTCGAAGTACGTGTGGGTGGAGTCGTCGATGCCGATTCGGAACTTGATCGTGACCGGCACATCCTCGGCCGCGTTCACCGCAGCGCCGACGATCGCTGCCAGGAGCCTGCGCTTCACCGGAATCGCCGCGCCGCCCCCGTTGCGCGTCACCTTGGGGGCGGGACAGCCGAAGTTCATGTCCAGGTGGTCGATGTCGAGCCGTTCGCGCAGCATCCGGATCGACTGGGCGACGGATCCGGGGTCGGTGCCGTAGAGCTGCACCGACTTCACAGGTTCGTCCTGGCCGAACTCCGCCAGCTTCCAGGTGAGTTCGTTCTCGTAGACCAAGGCCCTCGCCGTGATCATCTGGTTGACGTAGAGGGCAGCACCAAATCGCAGGCACAGAGACCGGAACGGCCAGTCCGTCACACCGGCCATCGGCGCGAGCACCACGGGGGTGGCGAGGCGGATCGGGCCGAGCTCGACCGGGCCGAATTCGCGGGGACGTGCCGGGGTGACGCCCTCGTTGAGCGGGCTGCGGTAGCCGACCTCAGCCACGTCGCCCGCCGATCGCCACGCCGTGGGCTGCGAGTAGTTCGGTGGTCTCGGCGAGGGGGAGGCCGATCACGTTGGAGTGGCTGCCCTCGATCTGCCGGATGAAGGAGGCGGCGAGGCCCTGAATGCCGTAGGACCCCGCCTTGTCGAGTGGCTCGCCTGTCGCCACGTACCACTCGATCTGACCGGGCTCGAGGTGCACGAACTCCACCGAGGTCGTCACGGTGATCGTCTCCGTGCCCGCGTCGCTTGTGATCGTGACGCCCGTGACGGTGGAGTGGCGCCGACCTGACAGCTGCTTGAGGGTTTGTACGGCATCGTCGGCGTCGACCGGCTTGCCGAGGATCACGTCGTCGAGGACGACGCAGGTGTCTGCTGCGAGGACCGGCACTGAGGGGGCCACCGATTCCGAAACTGCGAACGCCTTGTCCCGTGAGATGCGCTCCACGTACTCGACGGCTGCCTCGCCGGCACGCGCAGCCTCGTCGACGTCGGGTGACACGACGTCGAAGGTGACGCCGAGATCGGAGAGGAGTTGGCGACGGCGCGGCGAACCAGACGCGAGGACGAACGATGTCACCGCACCAGTGTGGCGTGCGCGATGCCGTCATCCCACCGAGCAATCCGATCCGCCGCCCGTCAATAGACTGCTCGGCCACCACTCAGGTAAGGAGCAGCTGACGGGCCGATTCGAAGGCAGGTCGCGCCTGTCACCGGTGGCGCGTCGGGGATCGGTGCGGCGACGGTTCGGCGCTTCGTCGACGAGGGTGCGCAGGTGATGATCGCCGAATGGGGCTCCCCGAGGAGATCGCCGCGGCGGTCGCGTTCCTGGCCAGCGACGATGCGTCGGTAGGTGACCGGGCACGGGCCGGTGGTGGACGGCGGGGTGACGGCGCTCACGGGCCAGCCCAACTTCAGCGCGCTGGCCGAACGGTGGTGGGATCCACTCGCATCAGGCGAGGTCTGAACGCCACTTCGCTCCGGGGTGCCGCCGGCCTCCTCGTGTCGGCTGCGACACTGGAGGAGTGGCCCTCTCCCGCGAGCGGGGCGACGCGATGCGTCGTCTCGCCGACCTCGACCGCGCCATCGACGCCCCTCCGCGCGCTGGCGAACCTGGGCTCGGTGCGCCCCGTTCCGGCGATCGACCCGCCCGGGCTCGGACCGGGACCATCGAGCGCCACGGGTCCGAGCCGGCGCAGCCAGCGATCCTCCGGCCGTCGACCCAGCCGGGTCTTCCGAAGGTCACGCCGCAACCCAATCGGACGCCTGCACCGGCGCCCACCCCGGTTCCTCCGCATCCCGAGCCTCGTCCGTCGCCGGTCGAGGCTCCTCCTGGACCGCCCGCCGCCCCGCGACCCCGCCGGTCCCGAGCTCGGCGCCGGTGGCTGATCGCGCTGGTTCTGGTTCTGCTCGGTCTGATCTCCGCTGTGGTCGGCGGAGTGATGTACGCCCGCTGGCGCTTCGGGCAGATCCAGAGGGTCGATGTTCCACTCGCCGCGCCCGGTCCGCGCCCCGTCGTGTGGATGCTCGTCGGAACCGATTCGCGTGAGGGCATCGACCCCGATCGTCCCGATGCGGGCGGCTTGCTGGGCGAGGAGCTGTTCGGCGAGCGCGCCGATTCGATCATCCTGGTGCGCGACGTTCCCGGCCGCGGTCCGACCATGCTGTCGCTGCCACGCGACCTCTGGTTCGACCCACCGGGTGACGGCAACGCTCAGCGCATCAACGGCGCCTACAACGACGGGGCCGGTGCGCTGATCACGCTGGTGCGAGATGAACTCGGCATCTCCATTCACCACTACGTGGAGATCGATCTCGCCGGTCTCGACAGGGTCATCGATGCGGTGGGCGGCGTCGAGGTGGTGTTGCCCAATCCGGGGTACGACGAGTCGCTCGGCCTGTTCCTCGACGAGTCCGGCCCAGTGACCCTCGATGGCATCACCGGCCTGGCCTTCGTGCGGTCGCGCCATTGGGTGAACGTCGTCGACGGTGAAGCGGTACCCGACCGGCGGGGCGACCTGGGGCGGATCGAACGGCAGCAGCAGTTCCTCGCCGCGCTCGGCGACAAGCTGCTCGCGTCCCGCAATCCGTTCGTCCTCCACCGGGTGAGCGGCGGGCTGACGGCTTCAGTGCGGGTCGATTCGGAGACGGGGTTCGGGGCGCTGTACGGGTTCGCCAACCATCTTCGCGAAGCCATTCCCGCGCCCGAGTTGCCGGTGGTCAACCACGTGACCGGCGGCGGCGCCCACGTTCTCCTGCTCGGTGACGGCGCCGACGAGGTCCTCGACCTCTACCGCTGACCCCGTTCTGCCAGCTTGTGCGGTGGCTCCAGTGTCCGTGGAAGCTGGCAGGAGGGGATGCGGTGGGTGGCTCACGGTCGCCGGATTCGCGCAGCCGGTATGGTCCCCGCCGTGGAATTCAACATCGCTCGGGTGATCGACGCCGTTGCCACCGCCCATCCTGATCGCGTCGCGCTCGTTCATCGCGGCGTGGAGCGGTCGTTCCCCGATCTGGTCGAACGGTCACGACGCCTGGGAGGCGCGTTGGCGGCGCGCGGCCTCGGATGTCACACCGAGCGCCCGGATCTCGGCGGCCACGAGAGCGGTCAGGACCACATCGCGCTCTACCTCAACAACGGGCCCGAGTACCTCGAGGCGATGCTGGGTGGATGGGCGGCGCGGGCGGCGACGTTCAACGTGAACCACCGATACGTCGCCGACGAGCTCCGCTATCTGTTCAGCGATGCGCAGGCCACCGCCGTGCTCGTCCACGACTGCTACGTGGAGCAGCTCGCGCAGGTCCTGCCCGAACTGCCACACGTTCGGCTGGTCGTCCAGGTCGCGGATGACACCGATGCGCCACTCCTTCCGGGAGCTGTGCGCTACGAGGAGTTCTTGGCGAGCGCCGAGCCCCGCGCTCTCGACGACTGCTCACCCGACGATCTCTACGTTCTCTACACGGGCGGAACCACCGGGATGCCGAAGGGCGTGCTGTGGCGCAACGCCGACTTCTACGTCGGCGCGCTCGGCGGTTCGGATCGCCGCGCCGGCCGCGAGTACGAGTCCTACGACGAGATCGCCGAAGCTGCGGGACGCGGCACCCTGCGCTGGATGACCAGTGCTCCGTTCATGCACGGCGCCGCGCAGTGGATCGCCCTCCAGGCGCTCAGCATGGGGCACACGGTCGTCCTTCCCGACGTGATGGAGCGGTACGACGCGGCGACGGTGCTCGAGGCGTGCGAACGCGAGAGCGTGGAGTTCCTGCAGATCGTCGGCGATGCGTTCGCGCGGCCCCTTCTCGACGCGGCGAGCGCCGGCGCCCCCATCCCGTCCAAGCTGCGCTCCATCATCAGCGGTGGCGCCACGCTGCACGCCGAGTTGAAAGCCACCCTCAAGGAACAGTTCCCCGGTGTCACGATCCGCGACTCGATCGGGTCGTCGGAAACGGGAGTACAGGGCAGCAACGTCTCCGCGAAGGGCGAGCGGGCGAGCACCGGCGACTTCGAGCCGGCGCCCGGATCAACCGTCGTCAGCGCCGACCTGTCCCACGAGCTGAAGGAAGGTTCCGACGAGGTCGGCTGGTTCGCCATGTCGGGTCGGGTCCCCCTCGGATACCTCGGAGACGCGGAGAAAACCGGCCGGACATTCCCCGTCATCGGTGGTCGACGGATGGCGGTGCCAGGCGACCGGGCCAGGCGTTTGGCCGACGGACGCATCGAGGTGCTGGGCCGCGACTCGGTCACCATCAACTCGGGCGGAGAGAAGATCTTCGCCGAGGAGGTCGAGAACGCGGTCAAGACCCATCCTTCGATCTACGACGCGGTTGCGTGTGGGCGACCCAGCGAACGATGGGGCAATGAAGTGGTCGCCATCGTCCAGCTGGTCGAGGGAGCGAAACTCGACGAAGCCGCGATCATCGGGCACTGCGGCGCGACCCTCGCCCGCTACAAGCACCCCAAGGCTGTCATCGCCGTCGACAGGATCGAACGGAGCCCAGCGGGCAAGCCCGACTACCGTTGGGCCAAAGCTGTCGCGAGCGAAGGAACCCCATGACCGACCTCGACATGGATCGTGCTGCGCTACAGCGCAGAACGATCCATGCCCTCCAGGTCGGTGTTGTTCCCGCCGGTCTGGCCATGACCTCGTCGTTCTCGGCTGCGGCACTCACCGGCGCCCAGATGACCGGCAGCGACACCAAGGGCGCGATCGCCGGCGTGAGCCTGAGCATCGGCGGGACCCTCGCGGGGATCCCCCTGGCGATTCTGATGGCCAAGCACGGTCGCCGGGTCGGCCTGCGCACGGGCTACGGCGCGGGCGCGGTCGGCGCCACCCTGGCGATGATCGCCGCGCTCACGGAGTGGTATCCGCTCCTGGTCGTGGGAATCGCGATCGTCGGAGTCGGCCAGGCGACGACGCTGGCAGCTCGATACACCGGCGCCGATCTCGCCACCGACGAGGACAGGGCGCACAGCATCAGCCTCGTCATGTGGGCGAGCACCGTGGGTTCGGTGCTCGGCCCGACCATCGGGCTCGGGGTGAAGGAGATCTTCGGCGACAGCGACTCCACCGCCGGGTTCGCTCTGCCCTACGGCGTATCGATCGCCCTGTTCATCGTGGCGGCGAGCGTGATCCACGTCCGGCTGCGACCCGATCCGCTGCACGTGGCGGCACGCGACGGCGACGGCCTGACTTTCCGGGCGCCCAAACTCAGCGACGTGGCGTCGATCGTGCGTCATCCCCTGGCCCGCATCGCCCTCATCGGGATGATGCTCTCGCAAGCCGTGATGGTCGGCGTGATGACCGTGACGCCGCTCCACATGCGCGACGGCGAGCAGAACGGCGTGGTCATCGGCGTGATGATGTCTCTCCACATCGTCGGCATGTTCGCCTTTTCTCCGTATGTCGGACGGCTCGTCGATCGTTTCGGCGCGGAGATCATGATCGCCCTCGGGGCCATCTTGTTGGCCTTCGGCAGCGAGGTCGCGTCGCACACGAGTGCACCGGACGCGGCGGGTCATCTGTGGGGATTGTTCTTCGTCGGCATCGGGTGGAGCTTCGCCGCAGTCGCAGGGAGCACCCTGATGACGGCGTCCTTCCCGATCCAGCAGCGCGTGGGCGTACAGGCCACCGCCGACGTGATGATGACTGCCACCGGTGCGGCCGCGGGCATCTTCTCCGGCCTCATCGTGGAGGAGCGCAGCTTCGAGGATCTGGCCCACTGGGCCTTCTTCGTCGCCATCGGGCTCGGAGTGTTGGCCGCCCTGGCGATCGTCCGGCGGGTCAGGGTCGGCGACGAACCGGTGGCGGTGGGCTGACGTGGCGGTGATCCGCGAGTTCGTCGGCCTGGGGTCGCCGATCGTGGGTCGGGCCGGCGCAGGTGGCCGCCCGTGCCAGGGCGTGTACTACCGCCCCGAGGGCGAGCGACCCACCACGGCCCTGATCGCCACCCACTACAACGTCGATTTCAGCGAGCACTACCTGGCCGATCTGGTGGCCGAGCGCGGCCTCGGGTTTCTCGGCTGGAACACCCGCTTCCGAGGCGCCGAGCCCTACTTCCTGGCCGATCACGCCGTCGCCGAGATCGGTGTCGGAGTGCGCTGGCTCCTGGAGAACGCCGGCGTCGAACAGGTCGTGTTGCTCGGCAACAGCGGCGGCGGCTCCCTGATGGCGTGCTACCAATCGCAGGCCACCTCACCCAGCCTCACGCCTGAGTACGGGCGACGGGAGATCACCCCTGCGGCACTCGATCTGACCCCGGCCCAGCTGTACATCTCGCTCGCCGCGCATCCCGGTCGGCCAGAAGTGCTGACGAACTGGATGGACCCGTCTGTGGTGGACGAGGACGATCCCCTCAGCGTCGAGGCGGAGCTCGATCCCTTCGCCGAGGACCGAGGGATTCCGTTCGATCGCGATTTCGTCCGCCGCTACCGGGCCGCTCAACGTCAGCGCAACGACCGGATCACCACGTGGTGCAGGGCGGAGATCGACCGGATGACGAGCGCGGGGCACCACGATCGGCTGTTCACCACGCCGAGGCTCTGGGCCGATCTCCGCATGATCGATGCGACGCTCGACCCGTCCAACCGCGACGCGCCCGCCTGCTACCTCGGTCACCCACGGCGGGCGAACTACGGGATCTACGGCGTCGGCACGGTCAGCAGTTGCCGCACGTGGCTGTCGATGTGGAGCCTCAGCGAGTCTCCGTGCCAGGGCGCTCCACACTTGGCCCGCATCACTGTTCCGTCGCTCGTGGTCGATGCCGACGCCGACACTGGGGTCTTCCCGAGCGACACCGGTGCCATTGTCGCTGCGCTCGCGTCGGAGGATGTGAGCCGCCACACCGTGGCCGGCGACCACTACCTGCGGGATCGAGAGAGCGCTCGCGACGAGGCGGCAGATCTGATCGTCGATTGGGTGCGCTCGAAGACCTGAGCGACCCGGGTCAGTCGGCCAGTTCGCGCATGGTGGTGATCGCATACACCGCCAGGACCCCGTCCTGGAAGAAGCGCGTCTCGACGAGCGCGTTGCGGCCGCGCTCGTTGATCACCCGCCCCTCGATCTCGAACGTCGGTCCGGTGATGGGTTCGAAGTAGTCGATGCGCATGTTGATCGTGCTCTGGAATCCCCGGGGCGATGTCGGGTCCCCCCTGCGTGTGTAGAGGGACACGAAGTCGACGTAGGTGCCCGTGAACCCACCGAAGAGCTGGCCACGGGGATTGAGGAGCGCCGCGGGCAGGTGGGCCTCGATGCGAAGGAGCCCCGGCTCGCGCTGCAGGACCCGCCACTCGTGGGCTTCGAGAACGTTCCCGGCGGAATGACCCTCGTTGACCAGCCGCCCTTCGGGGACTTCATCGGCCCAGGGGCGCGCGGTGTCCGGGGCGCTCGACTCCACCTCGCTCATCGCAGGAGATCGTCGAGCGCGGCCACCACTCCGGCGTCGCCGTGCGGCGTCACTGCGGTGATGGGCGACAGGTAGGAGACCGAGACGTAGTCGTGCATCACCGCTCCGGCGTCGACGTCGAGTGGGAGGTCCACCGCGTCGCCCCACTCCATCTCCACCTTGAAAGCGCCGTCGGTCGTGGGGTGGGGAGCGAGGTCGACCGTCTGAATCGCCCTCGGCGGTACGAGCCCCACCTCCGTGTAGCGCCAGCCCTTCATGTCGCTGACGTCGAGGTCGGGAACGTTGAGGTTGATCACGTAGGAGTCGTGGGGAGGGCTGGCGATGAGGCCGCCGACGACCTTGCTGGCGACGTCGGCGGCTGCCTGCCACTTCTGCCCGACGATCGCTTCCTCCCAGCCCTGGCCCATCACACCGAACCCTGGCACGGTCTGGCTCACCGCGACGCCGGGAATCCCGCCGATCCGTCCCGTGATGGCGGCGCCGACGGTTCCCGAGTGGTACACCGCGCGGCCGACGTTGGCGCCCGGGTTGATGCCCGACACGATCATGTCGATGTCGCCGAACGCACCCATGCGGGCGAAGAGGGCGCACAGCGCGGGGGTTCCGGTGACCTTCCACGCGGTGTCGATTCCCTCGATGTCCGCCGGATGGACTTCGGGCTCGATGAGGTGCAGGGCACCGATCGCCGCGCCGGCACCGGAGTTCTCGGTGTGGGGGGCCACCACCGTCACGTCGCCGTGCTCGGTCATGGCCCTCGCAAGGACGCGGAGGCCCTCGCTGTCGATGCCGTCGTCGTTGGTCACCAGAATGTGCACCCGGACGAACCTATCGGGCACCGAGCGCGTGTTTGGTGACGAATTGGGGAGCGATCGGCGACTCGGCGCGCCGGGCCGCGTGATGGCAGGCTGTTGCGTCATGGGTGTCGAGGCGAACGGCGAGCTACGAATGCTGCACACGAGCGATGTGCACATCGGGTACGTGAGTTCGACCGAAGGCGACCACCACGACGTCTGCCAGTGCCCGATCCACGGCCTGGTCGGAGCGGTCCGCGAACACGGCGTCGATGTCTTGATGGTCGCGGGCGACCTCTTCGATCACGCCAGGCTGACCGAGGACACGATCCGCGCGACGCTCGAGCTCCTCGCCTCGTCCGGCGTCCCGGTGGTGATCATTCCCGGCAATCACGACGTCCACGACGAGGCCTCGCTGTGGGAGCGGTGCCGTGCGCAGGTAGCCACATCGGGTGTCCTGCTTCTGGACGAGCACGACGGCACGATGATCGAGCTGTTCGAGGGATCGCTGCGCATCTGGGGCAAGGCGATGGCCGAGCACGAGCCGGGGTACCGACCGCTCGCCGATGTTCCGTCGCGGCCCGATGACGGCTGGTTCGTCGTCGCAGCCCACGGGCACCTCAACCTCACCCCCGAAGACGTCCACCGGTCGTCACCGATCACCCACGACGAGATCGCCCAGACCGGCGCCGACTACGTCGCCCTCGGCCACTGGCACGTGACGACCGACGCCAGCCACGAGGGCGTCACGGCCTGGTACCCGGGGACGCCGATGGGCAAGCCGGGCAACAGCACAGCCGCATTGGTCACCTTCGCGTCTGGCGGCTCGGACGTTCGCGTCGACCACGTTCGAGTCGGTGCACCCAGCGGCGGCTGCCTTTGAGCCCGAAACCCTTCTGCCAGCTTGCGTGGTGAATGGGGTGACCGCCGGAGCTGGCAGAACGGGGTCAGAGGTCGGCGAGGGCGCGGTCGATGCGGCGTTGGACCGTCTCGAAGTCGGACATGAGTTGGGCGGCGCGATCTTTGGCCTTGTCGTGGCGTGAGGTGAGCTCGGCCAGCTTCTCGGGGGTCTCGTAGGTCGTGGGGTCGGCCATCTCGGCCTGGAGCTCGGCGACCTCGGACTCGGCAGCCTCCCAACGGGCCTCGATGTCGACGAGCTGACGCTCCAGCTTGCGGGTTGCCTGGTGGCGCTTGTTGCGTTGCTCGGCCTCGTCACGCTTGTCGCGTTTGGCCGAAGCGGGCGTGCGGGCGGCGCTCGGTGGAGCGGCCGAGACGGGCACGTCGGTGGCCGGGCCCGCTGGGCGAAGCAACCGCTCGTCGACGCCGGGGTGGTAGGTGGCCGTGCCGTCGCGGACCACCACCAGCGCATCCGCGACGTTGCGGATCAGGTGGCGATCGTGGGTCACCAGCAAAACCGTGCCTGGATACACCTGAAGGGCGTCCTCGAGCAGGTCGCAGCTCGGGAGGTCGAGGTGGTTGGTCGGCTCGTCGAGGATCAATAGGTTGACCGGGTTGGCCATCGTCTGGGCGAGCGCGAGGCGGGTCCGTTCGCCGCCGGACAGGTCGCCCACGAGCTGGTCCACAGCATCGCCTCGGAAGCCGAAGCCGCCGAGAACCGTCCGCAGATTCCGCGTGCCCGGATCGCCGAGCGCGAGCTTGAACTCTTCGAGCACCGTGCGGTTGAGGTCCATCACCTCGGTGAGGTGCTGGGCGAAGGTGGCGTGGTCGACGTTGTTGCCCAGGGCCAACGACCCCGACGTGGGTGACAGCTCGCCGAGGAGCAATCGCAGAAGCGTGGTCTTGCCTGCGCCGTTGGGTCCCACGAGCGCGATCTTCTGGCCCCGCTCTACCACGAGATCGACGTTGCGGAGCACGGTCTCCCCGTCGTACCCGACATCTGCGCCTTCGAGCTCGGCGACGACCCGCGACGAGCGCTGCGGATCCGGGAACTCGAACCGGGCACGCAGCTCCCGGGGCTCTGGCACCTTGATCGCCTCGATCTTCTCGAGCGCCTTGATGCGGCTTTGGACCTGGCGCGCCTTGGTGGCCTTGTACCGGAAGCGTTCGATGAATCGCTCGGTGTGTGCGATCTTGCGCGCCTGCTGAGCGGCGGCGGCCTCGATCTGTGCGAGGCGAGCCTCGCGGGCGACGATGAACTCGGCGAAGCCGCCCACGTACTCCTGATGACCCTGGCCATCGAGCTCGACGACGCGGTTCGCGACGGCGTCGATGAAGTCGCGGTCGTGGCTGACGAACAACAGCGCCCCGCTCCACTCCACGAGCCGCTGTTCGAGCCACGCGACGGAGTCGACGTCGAGGTGGTTGGTTGGCTCATCGAGGACCAGGACGTCGGGGTCGGCGAGAAGAAGCCGGGCGAGCGAGACCCGCATGCGCCAGCCGCCGCTGAGCTCACGGACCTGGCGGTCGCTGGCCTTGCCTGAGAAACCGAGCCCATTGAGTACACGGTGGGCCTCGGCTTCGATGGCGTAGCCGCCGAGTTGTTCGAACTGGGTCTGGGTCTCCCCGTAGCTGCTGAGAACCCTGTCGTAGTCGGGTGCGTCGACGTCTCCGAGCCGGGCTTCGAGGGAGCGCAGTCGCTCCGCGAGCGCGTTGACCTCGCTCGCACCTTCCAGGGTCACCTCGATGACGGTGCCGTCGAGTTCCTCGTCGAGCTCTTGGGGGAGGTAGCCGATCGTCATGTCCTTCGGCCGGTGCACCACGCCGGCGTCGGGATCCTGCATCCCCATCAGGATCTCGATGAGGGTCGTCTTGCCCACACCGTTGCCGCCGACGAGCGCGATGCGCCGCCCCGCCGACAATTGCAGGGTGACGTCGCGGAACAGCGTCCGGGGGTGGTGGGCCTTGCTCAGGCCACTGGCGGTGAGCACGGCGGTCGAGGGTATCTGCACGAACCGGGCCTCCCCCGGCCCCAGCGAGCGACGCCCACGTTTCGTCGACTTCCCGGGCACTGCTTGACTGGGTCCATGAAGGTCGCGGACGTCATGGCTGAGCTCGAGTCGATGGGGACGGAACAGAACCGCAAGATCTACCCGCGCCACGGTGCGACATTTCCGATGTTCGGGGTGAGCTTCGCCAATCTGGGCAAGCTCCAGAAGAAGATCAGGCGCGACCACCCGCTCGCCGTGGAGCTCTGGGCCACCGGCAACCACGACGCCCGCATGCTGGCCTGCCGGATCGCCGATCCCGAAGAGATCACCGTGGCGGTGGCGAACGACATGGCCAAGGCGTGCGACAACTATGTGCTGGCCGAATCCTTCGCCGGCATGCTGTCTGACTCGCCGATCGCAGAGGGTCGGGCGGCGCTGTGGCGCGATCGCAAGGACGAATGGATTGCGAGTGCCGGGTGGGCGATTACCGCGTCGTTGGCGCTGAAGGACCGCATTGACGAGGAGCTCGGGCACGCGCTGCTCGACCAGACCGAGGCCGAGATCGCCGACCGCCCCAACCGGGTGCGCCACGAGATGAACCAGGTCGTGATCGCCCTCGGGATCGATCCGCGGTTCCACGATCACGCACTGCGTGTCGCTGCGGCGATCTCACCCGTCGACGTGGACCACGGTGAGACGAGCTGCAAGACGCCGGACGCAGCGTCCTACATCGCGCGCACGTTGGATCACCGTGCCAAACAAGCCGCCAAGCGTGCGGCCAAGAAGAGGAGCTGACATGTCGAATCGGAGAGTCGCCGTCGTCACAGGCGGGGGAACCGGCATCGGGCGGTCGTCGGCTGCCGCGCTCGCGGCGGTCGGGTTCGACGTCGTGCTCGCCGGTCGACGCATCGAACCGCTCGACGCGGCGAAGGCCGACGTCGAAGTGGCAGGCGGAAGCGCCCTCTGCGTCCCGACCGACGTGTCGTCGTCGGATCAAGTCGACGCCTTGTTCGACCTCGTGGAGGAACGGTTCGAACGGATCGACGTTCTGTTCAACAACGCCGGCTCTGGCACGCCGCCAGTGCCCATGGACGAGCTCGACGTCGTCGCGTGGGACCGCACAGTCGGGGCCAACCTCACCGGTTCGTTTCTCTGTGCTCGGCGGACCATGCGGTTGATGAAACAGCAGGACCCTCGCGGCGGACGGATCATCAACAACGGTTCGATCTCCGCGCACGCGCCGCGGCCGCACAGCGCGCCGTACACCGCGACCAAGCACGCCATCAGCGGACTCACCAAGTCGATCTCGCTGGATGGGCGCGAGCACGACATCACCTGCAGCCAGATCGACATCGGCAACGCCGGAACGGAGATGACCGCTCCGATGCAGAAGGGCATGCCCCAGGCCGACGGTTCGGTGCGCCCTGAGCCGGTGTTCGACGTGCAGCACGTGGCCGACGCCGTGGTCTACATCGCCCAGCTGCCGCTCGACACCAACGTGCTGTTCATGACCGTGATGGCCAACCAGATGCCCTACGTGGGCCGCGGGTAGGTGGATCGGCGGACGATCAGAGCAGCGCGTCGGCGAGGGCGCGCCAGTCGTCCATGGGGAGCTCGGTGGGATCGGCGACCAACGCCTGAATGCACACGTGGTCTGCCCCGGCGTCGATGTGCTCCTGACAGCGGGCGACGATGGTGTCGATGTCGCCCCACACGACGATGGCGTCGACGAGCCGATCAGACACGTCTGTGATCTCGGCTTGCTCGAAGCCCATCCGCATCAGGTTGTTGGTGTAGTTGGGCAGCTGCAGGTAGCGAGCCATGTTCTCCCGTGCGACCCGGCGGGCCCGCTCCGGATCGGTCTCGAGCACGCACATCTGCTCCGGGGCCAGGAACTTGTCCGGTCCGATGATCTCCCTCGACAGCGCTGTGTGGTCCGGGACGGTGAAGTAGGGATGCGCCCCGTCGGCGGCGCTCGCGGACAGCTCGAGCATCTTCGGGCCGAGTGCCGCCAGGATCCGCGGCGGTCGCTCCTCGGGTCCGTACGCCATGTACGGCGATGCGTCCATGGCGGAGAGGTACTCACGCATGTCCGACAGCGGCGTGGAGTAATCGAGCCCCCGAACCCCTTCGACCAGAGGGGCGTGGCTGACCCCCAGACCGAGCAGGAAGCGACCGGGGTAGGCCTCGTCGAGGGTCCGCGCCGCCTGCATTGTGGTCATCGGGTGGCGTGCATAGGTCTGGGCGATTCCTGTCGCCACGGCCATGCGCGGACAGGACTCGAGCCAGATGGTCGAGGAGATGAGAGCGTCGCGTCCGGTGCTCTCGGGTCGCCAGATCGCGCCCCACCCCATGTCGTCGAGCTCGCCCAGAACCTCCCGCACCTTCGCGGTGGGATGTTGGTCGAGCAGCGAGGTCCAGATGCCCCAGGTTCCGATGTCGATACCAGTCACCCGACCGACGGTAGATGCTGCCGGGCTGCTCCCCGCCACACGTCGCGGGAAATAGGTTCCAGGAGCGCTCCTGGAACCTAATCAGGAGTCGTCGGTGAGGAGGCCTGCCACGACGATACCGATGCCGGCCACGAGCATGGTGTAGACGCCAAAGCCGATCGCCAGGGCCGAACCCGGTCCGGCGATGTCGCCGGTGTTGCCGGAGAACCGCATGTAGTTGAGGGCGGTCAGAACGGTGACGACGCCGCCCACCGCCATGGTCACGACCTTGCCACGAGGGAGCTTGCCGCTGAGACCCGCCGCAGCGATGCCGAACAGAAGCACGTACAGAACGCCGTGGCCGATGATCCCCGACGTTCCGGTGGTCAGATCCCCGCCCGTGAGCAGCCACGGAAGGAGCGCGCTGAACGCTCCGCTGCTCCCCATGCTCGATGTCATCCATGGCAGGAACAGGCTCACCACTCCGACGAGGACCGCGCCGGCGCCGATGAGAATGTGCTTCGGAACATCGGAGATGTCGATGCCGCGCAGGTCGAGGGACCGCTTTCCCTCCGCCTCGGAGGGTTCGACCGTCGTGGCGGCCGTGAGGGTGTCGCCCGCCGTGGTCTGGCTGGCGGCGATCACTTCGGCTGCGGAGAGAACGTGTCCCGAACCTTCACCGGCACTCTGCGGAACGATGTCGCCGCCGGTTACGACACTGTCGAGGTTGGCCGCCGGATCGAGCACCTGGGTCGTCGCGGTCGCGGGGACCTCGGCGACAACCGGCGCAGCTGTGGGAGCGGTGGGGGCGAGCTGTGGATTGGGCTGAACATGCTGTGTCCAGGCGGCACCGTCCCACCAGCGGACGTTCTCAGGGGAGGCGGGGTCGGGGTACCAACCGGCTGCAGGGGTGGTCATTCGGGGGCTCCATCATTCGACAGTCCCTCTAGTTGTCGGACGCCGTGCGGCGTGACTGAAGCGCGGGTTCCTCGGGTGGACGGGCCTGGGGTTCGGCGACGAGGAGCCCGGCGACGCCAGCGCAGACGGGAAGAACAACGAGCCCGTACATCAGCCGTTCGTAGCTGCCCGCGACGTCGAGCCCAACGGCGATGATCACCGGGCCGAGCGCCGAGGCGCCCACCCCGAGTTGAGTGGCGACGCCACGGATTGCGCCGATCTCCCGCGTGCCGAACCACTTGGGGTACAGCGCGGAGCCCAACGCCCGCACCGATCCGGCGTTCACCCCCACGAGGAGCCCGAAGGTCCAGGCCGTCGCACCTGGTTCGACGCGCGTGTAACTGAGGAGGGCGCCCACGAGCGCCGCCATGGAGAGGAAGAGCAGGGGCCGCGCCGACATGCGGTCGGTGAGCCACGCGAAGACGAAGCCGGTGCTCACCGTGGCGAGCATCTGCGGGAGGAAGACCGAGGCTGCTTCGGCGGTTGTGAGCCCCTTGGCCTCGAGCATCGTGAAGTGGTGGAACGTCAGCCCGGTGATCAGCGCAGACGCCACCACCATCGTTCCGTTGAGGGCCCAGAAACCGCCGGTACGCACCGCTTCGCCCACGGTGTGATGAACGGCGACGGGTGCCCGTGCATCGGGGTGGACGGCGTGTCCGTCTGGAACCTGGCCGATGCTCTCGGGCCGGTCTGCCATGAGGAACCACGCGATCGGCACGATGAGAACGAACACGGTGACGCCAGAGACCATCCAGGCCGTTCTCCACCCGAACGCATCGATCGAAGATGTGAGTACGAAGGGCCCGCCCGCCATCAGGCCGGCGGACACGGTCATCGAGATGCCGTACGCCAGGCCTCGGCGTCGGTCGAACCAGAGGGCGATGGCGGTCTGGCTCACGAGGCTGAGCGAGCCCTGCCCGAGCATTCGGATTCCGACGAATCCGACGGCGAGCATCGCGATGTTCCGCACCTGGCTCATCGCCACAACCACGGCCGAGAAGCACGTTGCGATCACCAGCATCGTGTGCCGCACGCCGCGACGGTCGATCCATCGACCGATGCTCGCCATGGCGAAGCTGCCGACGAGCGTCCCGACGAGGTAGGCGGTGGAGACCGAGGTGTCCGTCAGCCCGAGATCGTCGACGAAGTGCTCGACGAAAGCCGAGACGCCGATCGTCTGGCCCGGGGTGGTGAGGGTGATGCTGAGTGTGCAGAAGGCGAGGACCCACCAGCCCCGGAACCTGGTCGAATCGCCAGGTGCGTCACCCACGAACGTGGATGCTGACGGTTCCCAGTGGACCTGCGTCGGTCACGATCTGTTGGTCGGGTTCCGAGGGCACGATGCCGGTGCAGGACCCCGTGCTGACGATCGAACCAGCGGGGAGCCCCTGCCCGCGGGCGAGGAGGTGGTTGCAGAGCCACGCCAGCGACACGTAGGGGTCGCCGAGCACTTCGGCGCCGGTGCCGGAGGTCACCTGCGCGCCGTCGACGACCAACCGCAGCTCCGCCGTCGAGAGATCACCTGCCCGCTCGGGGTCCACACCGGCGCCGATGATCAGCGCCGCGTGCGCACTTCCGTCGGCGACGAGAAGGGCGGGCGGAACTCCGAAGTTGGCGGCGTACCTGGTTTCGACGAGTTCCAGAGCAGGGTGCACGCTCCCCACCAGCGCCCGCGCCGCGTCGACATCGACCCGCCCGCTCCCCGGCGCCAGATCGGTCTTGGTGCGAAGTGCGAACTCGCACTCGATCCCCGGTCGGTGCACGAAGGCGGTCGCGTCGACCGTTCCTCCATCCACGAGCAGCGTCTTCTCGTGCACCCGCCCTGCGATCGGAGCCTTCACCCCCAGGCGTTCCTGCACGACCTCGCTCGTGGCCCCCACCTTCCAGCCCACGACCGGTGTGTCCAGAAGCGAGGTCAGCTGGTCCTGCGCGTCGTAGGCCTCCGAAGCCGACGACGGCACCGTGACGTCGCCCTCGGTCACTGCCTCGGCGAGGAGGCGGGCGTGGGCGAGGGTGACGGCGAGAGGCGGTGGCACCCGGGCGACGCTATCCGCCTTCCTCGCCGCCGCGCCGCAGCCGGTCGATCTCTCTGCGCTCCCGCTTGGTCGGGCGCCCGGCGCCGCGTTCGCGTCTGGCCACCACGGGCGCATCGATCGGACCCTCACGGTCGGGTCGGGGATCGGGGGGAGGTGAATGGTCGACGTAGGCCTCGGCCGCAGCCGGGGCGCCGACCCGCTTCTCGAGGAGGGCGACCACCTCCACGTCGCGCACACCGACGTGGGCTCGCGCCCGGACCCGGTCGCCCGTGCCGATCTTGGTCGAGGGCTTGGCGGGCTCGCCGTTGACTCGCACCTTTCCGGTCGAACAGGCTTCGTTGGCGGCCGTGCGCGTCTTGTACACACGCACCGCCCACAACCACTTGTCGACCCGGACCCGACCGGCGGCGGTCACAGCAGCGCCTCGAGCGTCGCGAGCGCTTCGATCCCCGACACGTCCTTGTCGGGGCGGTGTGCCTTGACCCTGGCGAACCGCAGCGCGAGACCGCCGGGGTAGCGCGTGGAGCGTTGAACGCCGTCGAGTGCGATCTCCACCACCAGCTCGGGCCGCACCCAGACGGTGTGGCCTTCGGTCACGACCTCGAGTCCCTGTAGATGGGCGGTCTGCCACCGCAACATCTCGTCGGTGAGTCCCTTGAAGGTCTTACCGACCATCACCAGAGACCCGTCGGCGCCCCTGGCGCCGAGGTGGAGGTTGCTCAGCCAGCCCTGCCGCCGGCCGTGACCCCATTCGACCGCGAGAATGGCGAGGTCGTAGGTGTGGACCGGTTTGACCTTGCGCCACGCCTTGCCCCGGCGGCCGGCCTCATAGAGTGAGTCGGCCGCCTTCACCATCACGCCTTCGTGGCCGGCAGCGACAGCTTCGTCGAATGTGCGCTCGGCGAGCTCTGGATCGTCGGTGACCACACCAGGGATCGCCCTGGCCTCCACGAGCGACTCGAGCGCGGCACGACGTTCGACGAGCGGTGTGTCGATGAGGTCGCGCCCATCGATGTGAAGAATGTCGAAGAACCAGGCGTTGAGATCGAGCCTCTGCCGGTCGGGTGCCTCCCGCCCGAAACTGCTCATGGTGTCCTGAAAGACCTCGGCCTCCTCGCCATCGAGTGCGCCACCGCCGAGGATCTCGCCGTCGAGGACTGCGCTGTCGACATCGAGCGATCGCGCGAACTCGACGACAGTCGGAAGCCTGTGTGTGACGTCGTTGAGGTTGCGCGTGTAGATGCGCACGTCTCGGTTGGCGACGTGGAGCTGAATCCGGATGCCGTCGAGCTTCCATTCCACCGAGCTCGAACCGATGTCGGCGACCGCGGCGCGTGCGCTCTCGGCGGTGCTGGCCAGCATCGGCTGAACGGCACGAAGGGGCCGGAGCCCGATCGACGTCAGGCCCTCCTTCCCTTCGAGGAGCGCCACCCGGCCCGCCGCGCCGAGGTCGCCGCGGAGCATCGCTGCACGCCGCATCAGCGGGGCGCCGACCCCCGCTGCATCGGCGATCGCATCGGTCACCACGCCCGCGAGCGCGCCCTGGCGAAGCTCCCCGACGATGAGCCGTCCGATGAAGTTCTGCTCTTCTGCATCGCAGCGGGCGAACACACCGGCCAGAAGGTCTCCCCGGCGGGCCTGCGATCCCGGACCTGTCAGCAGCTGAAGCTCCGAGAGCGCCTCATCGAGTTCGAGCACCGTGACATCGCCGCCGGCGCCTGGAGCGACGTCCAACCGGGCGACGCCCGCCCACCCGGTTCCGAGCGCGCCCTGGCGGGGATCGCCGGTGAGCATGCCGACGAGCGGTTCGATCTCGTCGGCCTCGGCGCCGCGGATGAGCCCCGCGAGAGCGGCGCGTTTCTCCATTCGTTTGGTCGTGCCTGCGACCACCGTCGTCGCGTCGACGACGTCGCGCACGAGCATCGGGCTTCAGTCCACCTGTGGCGCGATGTCGCCCATGAACGAGCGCAAAGCCTCGAGGCGTCCTGGCACGCCGCCGCGGGCGACGGGATCGAGGAGCACGTGGCCGATGCCGATCTCCTGCATCGCACCGATCGTGTCGAGCATCTGCTCGGGCGAGCCGGCGATCGACTTGTGGGGCTCCATCATCTCGTCGAAGTCGAGGAACACCCGCAGCGACAGTTCGATCTCGGCTGGGTCACGGCCCAACTTCTCGCACTCCTCGCGCACGGCGCGCCATTCCTCGGCCACGACGTCGAGCGACTGGAAGGCCGCGTGGAACCCGTGCCCGAAGCGGGCGGTGCGGCGGAATGCGGCTTGGGAGTTGCCGCCGACCCACACCGGCACCGGGTTCTGGATCGGCTTGGGTTCGAAACCCACCTCGGGGAAGGCGTAGTAGGCGCCGTCGTAGCTCGGCGCGTCGTCGCGGAACAGGATCTCGAAGATCTCCAGCTGCTCGTCGGATCGAGCTCCCCGGTTGTCCCAGGGCATCCCCAGGACGTCGGCCTCTTCTTTCATCCAGCCGACGCCCACGCCGAAGATGAGCCGCCCGTTGGAGACCACATCGAGGGTCGCCAGCTGCTTGGCGGTCGCGACCGGCGGACGGTAGGGGAGGATCAGCACGGTGAAGCCGAGCCGCAAGTTCTGGGTGACCCCTGCCACGAACAGCAGCGTGCCGATCGGATCGAGCCACCCCATGTCGGGGGTCGCCGGGAACGAACCGTCGGCCGAGTACGGATACTTGGACGCGATGTCGGCCGGCCAGCAGACGTGATCCGAGGTCCAGCCCGAATGAAAGCCGAGGCGGTCGACCTCCTGGGCGAAGTCGAGCAGTGAATCCCGGCCGACCGTGCGGCCGAGGTGCGGTAGGTGTACTCCCCAATCCATGACGAACACGCTACGCCGAGACGCCGTCTCGCGATGTTCACACCGTCTCCGTGGTCGGTACGCGCGCAGTGTGGTGACGGCTCCGCGACAAATTGTGACGATTGTTTGACACGACGTGCATCTGGTGCGGAAGGCGTCCTATCGTGCCCCCGAGGTCTCCCAGAAGGGTGGCCGCACCCGATGGTTTCTTTTGGGGGGACCATGAGCAAGACACGGAATCGATGGCTTCGCCTCTTGGCGCTTGTCTTCGCGTTCGCTCTTGTTGCTGCAGCATGTGGCGACAGCGACAGTGACACCACCGACGCCGGAGATGACTCCGGTACGGAGGCTGCACCGAGCGAAGAAGGCGACGGCGTAAGCGAGGATGGCAGCCTCTCACAGGACGCGATCGAAGACGCCATGGCTGGCGACGACCCGGAGGAGCCGACCGCCACGACCGAGGCGATGGACGACGGGGCGATGGCCGAAGAGGAATGCCCGTCGGATCGCTCGACGATCGAGGGCATCTTCGCTGAGGCGGATTGCAACCGTGACCAGATCATTGCGGAGATCACCGCGGAGGTCGAGGCCGGCAACTGGGGCGTCGGCGACGACAACATCCTGCGTGGTCCTGCCGGCATGGCTGTCGATCTCAACGACTGCCCCGCTGACTGGAGCGACACCGACGGCCTCACCGACGACGAGATTCGTTTCGGTCAGACCACGGTGCTGTCGGGTCAGCTCGCCTTCTACGGCGACCTCACACTCGGTATGCAGATCTGGTTCGACTACATCGCTGACATCGACGCTCTGAGCGGCCGTAGCGTGAACATGATCATCCGTGACGACGGCTACGTCGCTGCGCAGACGATCGAGTTCACCGACGAGCTGATCGAGAACGAGAACATCTTCATGCTCCAGGGCCTCGGTTCGCCGAACGGCCTTGCGGTGTACGACAAGGTCAACGACGAGTGCATCCCGCACCCGTTCTACCTCTCGGGCCACCCGGCCTGGGGCGACCCGGTCAACCACCCCTGGACCACTGCGTGGCAGATGTCGTACTCGACTGAAGCCGTGCTCTGGGGCACCTGGATGAAGCTCAACCTCGCCGACGAGCTTCCGCTCAAGGTGGCCGGTCTCGTCATGGACAACGACTTCGGCCTGGCTTATGAGGAAGGCTTCAAGGTCTACGCAGAGGCCAACCCCGACGTCGTGAGCGAGTTCGTCGCGATCCGTCACGATCCGGCGGCCCCCACGGTCACCAACGAGGTCACCACCATCCAGGCATCCGACCCGGACGTGTTCATCTCCATGACGGCTGGTAACGCCTGCGTGCTGGCGATCCAGGAGGTCGACAACACCGGTCTTCTCGACAGCCTCAGCGCTGCGTTCACCCCCTCGGTGTGCCAGAGCGTGGGTCCCGTCATGGAGCCGGCTGGTCCC
>Ga0209992_10001380_pt1 | contig 25962 bp, 23 predicted proteins | sample 2SBtaG_2_FD_182564 | JGI IMG/M metagenome (GOLD analysis project Ga0209992, IMG submission 182564) | Deep subsurface microbial communities from Kolumbo volcano to uncover new lineages of life (NeLLi) - 2SBTROV12_ACTIVE470 metaG (SPAdes)... | ecosystem: Environmental > Aquatic > Marine >... | reverse complement strand
GCCAGGCACAATGGCGACGAGACCGCCACGGTCCAGGTGAACCGCTGGAGCGACGCCCTGGTCCCCCTCGAGACGCCCTTCCAGACGATCATCCGGGGCTGTCCGGCCATCCTGGCCAAGGGCCTGCGAGAGTGCGAGGAGACGGGACAGCTGTCGCCGCTCACCGCTGAACTCCTGCACCGGATCGACGGCCTGGGCCCTCTGACCGCCGACGGCTGGGCCCGTGCCCTGGAGCACGTGGGCCCGATCCTGGACACCTTGCCCGAGCCCCAGGCGGCCCGGGACCGCATCGCCCAGGAGGGGCCAAAGCTCGGGCGGCAGCTGGCCGACGCCAGCGCCCAGTTCCACGCCGATGTGGCCCAGGCAGGCCAGGGAGACCGGGTTGGAACGGACCTGTTCCACGCCATTGACACGTGGAAGGACGCCGTGATCCGCGCCCTCGAGTTTGCCGTGGCTGCGCAGCTCGAAGCGGTCGAGGCCGGCGTCGGGAGGACCTGACATGACCCTGCTGCTGACCCTGCTGTCGGCGTGTGACGGCACCGCCGACGACACCGCGGACCCGGGCTTCTCGCCGGATCTCCACTGCCCTGGCGCAGCCGGCTGCGAGACCGCCACGGGCCCCCTCTCCGCCGGCGCGGCGGCCGTGACCATCACCCCGACCTGCTTCGAGGGCTGGATCGACCCGGTGGGCGAGGGCGAGTGGGACAAGGACTTCGGCTGGCTGGACTGCGGCTGCGACCGCCTGTGCGCGGGCGACGACGGCTACCCCGGCCCCGACGAGGGCGAAGGCGACGACGACTTCCAGGCCTTCTGGCTGGCCGGCTTCCACAACGGCCGCCCGGCCAGCGGCGTGCGCGACGACATCTGGGCCCGCACCCTCGTGTTCGACCAGGGCGACACCCGCGTCGCCATCGTCGCGCTCGACGTGGTCGGCTGGTTCTACGACGAGGTCCTGCGCTCTCGTCAGGACCTGGCTGCCACGGACCTGGGGATCGATCTGTTGGTGGTGCATGCGACCCACAACCACGAGGCCCCGGACACCCTGGGCATCTGGGGCCAGACCGAGACCCGGTCGGGCCGCAACGACACCTGGCAGGCCGAGATCCGCGACAAGATCCTGGAGAGCGTGACCCTGGCCGTCGCCGACCTGCGCGAGGTCGCCGAGCTCAAGGTGGGGCGGGTCGACGTCCAGCCCTACCACGAGCTCGGGGTGCTCAACCTGCTCCAGGACAAGCGCGATCCGTTCATCGTGGATCACCACATGAACGCCCTCCAGGTCACCGACACCAGCGGCGACACCATCGCGACCATCGGCAATTTCGGCAACCACCCCGAGGCGATGGCCGACGAGAACACGCTGATCACCAGCGACTTCCCCCACGCCTTCCGCGAGACCCTCGAGCAGGGCGTCGCGGTGGGCGACGTCGAGATCCCAGCCTATGGCGGCGTGGCCATCTGGTGGTCCGCGGCGGTGGGGGGCATGATGACCCCCCTCGGCATCACCACCACCGATCTGGATGGCACCGAGTACCGCGAGTACACCTTCGAGAAGACCGACGCCCTCGGCAGGGTCAAGGCCTCCCTGGCCCACGAGGCTCTGGCCCAGGCCACGCCGGCCACGTCGATGGACCTGCAATTCACGACCACCACGATGAAATTCCCGGTGGACAACTACGGCTTCCAGGCCATGTTCCTGTCCGGCATCTTCGACCGGGCCCTCTACGACTACGACAGCAGCCAGATCATCGAAGAGGGCAACGTGCCCAACATCCTCACCGAGCTCGTGCACCTCCAGCTCGGGCCGCTGGAGCTGCTGACCATCCCCGGGGAGCTGCTCCCCGAGCTCGCCATCGGGGGCTACGACGGCTCGAGCATCGGCACCCACGTGGACCCCATCGTGGCGTCGGACAACCCGAACCCACCGGACCTGACCCAGGCGCCCGAGGGCCCGTACCTCAAGGACCGCATGTCCGGTGAGCACAAGTGGTTGCTGGGCCTGGCCAACGACGAGATCGGCTACATCGTGCCGCCCTACAACTTCATCCTGGATGACGTAAACCCCTACTTCGACGAGCCCGAAGGGGATCACTACGAGGAGACGAACTCCCTGGGAATCGACACCGCGCCCCTGCTGGACGCCCGCGTGGCCGAGCTCATGGCGTGGGTCCAGGCGCAGTAGCGGCACAGTAGGCGGTCAGCCCGGCGGCCAGGGCCTGGGCGAAGCCCTGCTGCCAGTCGGGGTCCCGCAGGCGCAGCTCATCGGCCCGGTTCACGATGACGCCGGCCTCGACCAACACGGTCGGCAGGGTCGACGTCCGCAAGACCGCCAGGGTGTCCCGGCGGTAGAGCCCCACGTCGGCATCCAGCAGCTCTCGGTCCTCACCGGGGATCGGTTCGGCGTGGTGCAGGGTCGGCCGGTGTCCCGAAGCGAGGAGCGCGGCGCCCAGGGCCTGACCCAGCTCCCGACTCTGGGGGCCAGCCGGCGCGTCCGGCGCGATCCAGAGGGAGAAGCCGGAGAAGTTGTCGGCGTAGCGACCCGGGCCGTCCGGGTGCCGCCAGTCCTGCAAGTAGTGGGGCTGGACCGAGTCGTGGTGCAGGGACAGCAGGACGGCAGCGCCCCCCTGGGAGGCCCGGCGGGGACGGGCGGTGAGCGAGAGGGCCGCGTCGGCTGCGTCGATGCGAAAGGAGCCGTCGAAGCCCTGGGAGGCGAGCTCTGCGAGCAGCGTGTCGGCCAGGGCCCGGTTGAAGTGGTACTCGCCTTGGCCTCGCGCACTGGTGGCGCCGGGCTTCTCGGGGCTGTGGCCCACGTCGACGGCGACGGGCAGAGAGCCGGGATCGCAGCGCGGCGGGGGCGGGACCACGGCCGCCGGAGCCGCTGGGGGCTCGGGGTCGGCTCCCGGTGCCCCACAGGCGAGCAAGGCCGCCAGAGCGCCGACGAGCGCCGAAGCCACGCCTACTCCAGCTCGGCCAGGCGCTCCCCCATGCGCTTGGCCACGCAGGCATCGTCGGTGCAGGCGTCGCGACTCCGCAGCCAGCGCTTCTGGGCGGCGCGAACCTCGGCAAAGGCGTCCTGGTCCATGCGCCGGCGAGCGTCGCCATAGGACCGGGCGAGCTGGCGATCCAGCCTGGCCAGCTCGGCGCTGCCACAGATGAGCAGCTCGACCCTGGACTCGGCCCTGGTGCAGGGGAAGCTGGGCCGGATGGGCTCGGTGGAGGCCGGGGCCGGAGGGGGCTCGGGGACTGGCTCGGGCTCGGCCTGCGCGGCCGGAACGGAAGGCGCGGCCGGCGCGGGTGGCGGCGATGGGATCGGGTGCGCCGTCGGGGGCACCGAGACGGCCTCGTCGGACTTCAGCGCCGACTGGACGACGAAGAAGCCCCCGACGCCGGCCATCAGCACCAACACCGCCAGGAACCCCAGGATCTTGCCCAGGCTGCTGCCCCCGGCCCGATCCAGCTCATCGTGGGACTCCAGGACGTCGCCCAGCAGATCGCTCTGGGGAAGGTCGGTGTCGTCGTCGGCCTCGAGCCCCAGGGTGACCTGGCCGTCGAACTGGTCCAGGCTCACGTCGTCGCTGTCGTCTTCGTCCTCGTCGTCGTGCGGGGGCTGGGGCGCGGTGGGCTCGGTCGTCCCTGGGGGTTGCCCATACACGAAGGCCTGGGTGTCCCCGGGTCCGTCGTCGAAGCCCGCCGAGTCCAGGTCGGCGGACTCGGGCTCGGTGCCACCGGGCACAGGCGTCTCGTCCACCGCCGCAGGGTCCGTCAAGGCGGCGGACCCGGCGTCCTCGAGCTCGGCCTTGACGAAGATCGCCGTCGGCGCATCGGCGTCGGCCGTGCCCGTCGGGGCGAGGCCGGGCTCCGGTGCCTGGGGCGGCTCGGCAGCCTGTTCCGACGGGAGCGCTGAGACCGCGCCCAGGATCCGCTCTCGGTGACCGGCATCTGTGATGCCCAGGATCTTGAGCCTGGAGTCGGTCAGGGCCTTCAGGCTGTCCACATCGACCACGCCGGCGTGGCGCAGGGCGTGGCGGTACTCCGGGAGTCCGAGCTGCTCGAGCAGGGCGTCAGCGGTCACAAGTGGCCTGGTCCAATCCCCCGAAGTGTCGCATGCAGCGCGATAAGCGGCCGCAGCCGTGAGGATCGCCGCCATGTGGCTCGCCCTGTTGTGCTCCGTCCAAGCCGAGCTTCCGCTCCCCACCTACCCCGAGTGCGGTGAGCCCGATCGCCCGGAGCTGTGCCCGTCCGATCTGGACGGAGACTGGGCGCTCCTCTCCTACGTGCCAGCGGCCTGGCAGGACTCGGTGCGGCCCCGGTTTCGCGACCCCGGTTTCGGAGCCTGGACCTGACGGCGGAGCGGGTGTTGGACCTGGTCGGCGAGGCGCTGCGGGCGCGGCGGAGACGGGGGGCCTGATCATCGGGGCAGAGCCGGCCCAATCTTCCGCCTGCGGGAGCAGAGCGACTGAATTCTTCCGCTTTGACACCCAATTCAGGTCCCAAGGGCGCTGCTGACGCCCTCGCAGCCCCTCGAGCGGGCCTCGGAGGCCCCCAGGCGGAAGAGGGAAGGGGCTCTGCGCCCCAGGGCGTCCGCTCCTAGCGCCGATTCAACTCCGCCTGGTAAGCCCGGATCCGCTCCCCCAGGATGTCCATCGCCATCCGGTAGTCCGGCCGCATCGCCCGCAGGGTCTGGGCGTCCTTCTTGGTGGCGCGGATCACCATGCTGGCGGTGTTCTCGAGCACATAGGCGACCTTGGAGAACCAGACGCCCACCTTGGTCGGGCGCTTGACCTTGGGGCGCATCTTGTCGCCGATGCGCCCCGCCAGCCGGATGCCCGTGGCCCGCATCACCACGTTCACGCCGATCATGGTGCCCGACAACAGCAGCGAGCCAGCCCGCTTGTCCTCTTGCTTGGCCTTGAGGTCCTGGAGCCGCTCCATCAGCGCGATGTTCGCCGCCAGGGCGGCTTCGAGCTGCCCGATGAAGGCGGTCGACGGGTCCGCCAAGATCAGGCCCGGGTCGCTGGCCGCCTCGATCCAGCGGGTGTGGACCAGCGCGGCTTCGCGCCCGACCTTCACCTCTTCAGCCGTGGTGCCCGACGTGGCGGCCAGCAGCTCCGTGTCACCCCGCTTCATGAAGCCGACACTGGAGAATTCCACGTAGCCGTCGTTGGCCTCGACCCAGACCCCGTAGGTGTCCAACAGGTGAGGCTCCAGGGCCGCGATGAGCTCCTGGACTGCGGGATCGGCGCTGTCCGCGGCCCCTTCGGGCAGGACCAGCGTGCCCAGGGAGCCCTTTGGGGTGCCGTCGTAGCCGGGATCCGGCTCACGGAAGGGCGTCCAGGCGTCGACCAGGTGCAGCTCGAGCGGCAGCACGCTGTCCCCCACTGACACATTCACCGTCGCTGGCGTGCAGGTCAGGTTGAAGTCGGGGATGTGCACGTCGAGCAGCCCAACGCCCTTGACGTCGAGCTGGCCGCGCAGCGCGAAGTCCTCGCTGGGGGCCAGGTCCGGGGTGCCACCCAGCTCGGCCGGGTCCAGCCAGCGGATCTCCGCCAGGGAAAGCGGCGTGGCCTGGAACTGCCAGCTCTCGTCCAGCAGCGCCTTCCAGTAGTAGCCGAGCTCGCCGCCTGGGCCCCTGCCGACCACCCGGAGCTCCCGGGCGTCGTTGCCCAGGCCTGTCTGAAGGATGGTGATCTCCTGGGAGATAGCGCCCTGACCCTCCAAGGCCACGGATGGGTGATGGATCCACGGCTCGGCCGGCAGGGACATGTTGGTGTCGATGGTCCGCGGATCGAAGGGGTCCAGGTCGTCCAGCCCTACGCGCTCGTAGCTGTAGCGGTGGCCAGGGGTGCCTCCCTGGGTGTCGTAGTCGGCGAGCCGGGTCCAGATGTTGCCGTGCCTGTCGATGAGCATCATGGTGCTGGCGCTGGCGTCCAGGTTCTCGCTGATGACCCGACCGCGCTCCGGCCCGCACATGCGGTGGCTCATGCGCGGCGGCAGCCCGGTGTCGGCGTACCAGATCGTGTGGCCATCCGCGTCCAAGATGTAGGTGGTCGTGATGCCGAAGCCGCTCACGTGCTCGTTGCCATCGACGTCGCTGAAGTAGCCGGTCGAGTCCAGCCGGCGACGACCCACCCCCCAACCCTTGAAGTCGAGCTTGTCGTCGGGCCAGTAGAACCGCCCCCGGATCGGGAAGCCCCACAGGTCATACCAGCGGTCGTCGAAGCGCCGGGTGGGGTACAGGCGCTTGAAGTAGACCCGCTGGTTGGCCCCCAGGGCGATGATCTCGTCGTCGTCGGCCACGATCGCGAGGATCCAGCCCACCGGCACGAACCGCGCCTGCTCGCCGTCGCCGCGCTTCTTGGGGCGATGGGGCAGGCCGGTGCCCTCCATCAGGTGCCAGGTCGCGTCGGTCACGGTCTCGGGCTGGCCGGTCTCGGTCTTGACCCGCTCCTTCTCCCAGATCCGCCCGTTGACCAGGGCGTAGTAGTGGTGGTTGTTGAAGCTCTGGTACGGGGCTCGGATGCGCACCACGTCCGGCAGGTCGTCCGGTGTCGCGTAGGGGGACGGAAAGTCCGCCGCCAGCGGACTGTGGTGGGCCGGGTCGCCCTCCCAGCCCAGGTCCCGCAGGCCCAGGGGGCCCAGCTCTACGGGGTTCGCCGCCCAGATCGTCCCGATCACCGCTGCCCACAGCATCGACCACTCCTCCGTCTGGCGCGGAGTCTACGTCATCGGCTGATCAGTCCGGATCACAAGGGCCTTCGCAGACGTGGATCACCTCGCCGGTCTGCAGGAAGTGCACCACCTGGGCCTGGGCTTCGGTGTCGCCGAACAGGTTGTCGTGGGTGTTCAGGTCGGTGTCGGCCGGCACCGCCTCGTCGGGCTCGGCGACCCCGAAGTCGAACTCGACGAGCGCGGATCCTTCGAAGGGCGGCTCGCGGCTCTCGAGACCGGGCACGTCCCGCGTGGCCGGCGCGACCAGGCTGCTCTTGAAGCCCCGGGCCATCACGTGGGCGCCCAGGGTCGTGACGGCTGAGTCTCCGATGGCGGCTTGCTTCAGCACCGGGGTCTGCATGTTCGGCATGTGACCGCCGCTCTCGGTGGGGTCCCAGAGCATCTGCATCAGGGCGATCAGGACCGGAATGTCCGCCGCATCGGAGAACTGGGCCTGGAGCAGGAAGAAGAACGGCACAAAACCCTGGGCCCGGGGGAGCAACAGGCTGAACGGGGCGCCGGGCACCCCCAGGATGGCCCGGTCGTAGTCCGTGCCCAGGGCCAGGGTCGCGCCACCGAGCACCGCGCCCTGGCTGTTGCCGTAGAAGTGCACCGCGCTGTCGTCGATCAACGCGACGCCGTCGCTCTGGAAGACCTCGTCTCGCCCCAGCGCGCCCCGCAGGGCACGGGCGGCCAACAGGGTCTCCATGTGCCCGTGGTGCAGGCGGTCGGGAATGGTGGCGAAGTCGCTCACGTCGGTCCCGATGGCCAGCGTGATGGGGGCGACGTCGTCGTCCTTCATGCCGGTCCAGTCCACGGCGAGCAGCACCGCCGGCAGGGCGTCGGCGATGCGCTCCAGCGAGCTGCTGCGCACGTCCTTGCGGTCCCCGAACAGGCCGTGGCCGAACTGCAGCGGGATGGCCGCGCGGGGGTCGTCGATCAGGGCGCAGGGGACCCGGGCCATGAACGGGACCTCGACGGTGCCCTCGGCCAGGGGCAGGCCCTCGCTGTCGAAGCGCAAGAAGCCCCCGGGCTCCCAGGTCTCCAGGAACAGCGGGACCTCGAGCACCCCCTCGACCTGGCGGCCGATCAGCTGCCCTTCGTCGCAGCCCAGCTCGTCCAGCTCGTCGATGCGGTACGGCGGGCCGTCCGACCCGGCCCACGCCAGCGCCTCGTCCACCACGTGGCGCACGGTGCGCAGGGTGCCGTCTTCGCTCGCGGTGTGAAAGTCCCAGGCCAGCTGAAGCTCGTCACCCGTCCAGCCGTGGTCCAACAGCTCCGGCGGCACATCGCCTGCGTCACGGCGCCCAGCGAAGCCGGCGGGGGCGTCCAGGACCAGGCCGCTGCTGTCCGTGACACCCCGCATGCCGACCACATACCGGGCGTCCCAGTCCAGGGGCTGGGCCGGATGGAGCACGATCACCTGGCGCTCCGGGTCGTCGCTCTGGGCATCGAGCTCGGCGAAGTGCGGGACCGGCTCCCCAGTCGCCGCATCCAGGATGACCGTCGTCGCGTCCGGCCCGACCGACGTCTCGATGTCCCAGGGACCGGCGAGGGAGCTCGCGTCGGCGCCGGGCAAGAGCGCCAGGATGGGCCCCAGGGTCGAGAAGCCATCCAGCCGGTTCCAGCGCTCCGGGTCGGTCTGCACACCATCGAGGGTGGCTGGCAGCGCGTCTGGCCCAAAGGAGACCCGGTGTCCCGTGGGGGTGTCAGCGTCGACCAGGAAGGCCGAGCTGGGGAAGGGCAGCAGGCAGTGGCTGTCGTCCAGCGTGTTGCAAGGCTCGTCTGCGGGCTCGTCCGGGACCGCGTCCACACAGCCGGCGAGGGTCAGCACCAGGACAACTCCCGGCGCCCGGATTTGCAGGTCGCGGATCACCGACCGACAATACCTGCCATCCCGCGCCCCGGAGACCTCTTTGCTGCACTTGTGGATCGCCCTGGTGGGCTGCCAGGACGGAGGATCGAGCACGGACACCGCCACGACCACCGACTCGGCCACCCCGGTGGTCGAAGGGCTGCCTCCCCTTGTCTTCGTGAGCCGGCAGCGCCCCGACGAGGGCAGCTGGTACTGGGACGAGCCCCGGGGCATGCCCGGCGTCGGCGGCCACACCCGCACCCGCGCGACACCACCCGGCCAGCTGGTCCTGCGGGAGTCCAGCGGCAAGATCACGGTGCTGGTGGACGGTGAGAACCCGACCGCCGCCAGCCTGGACCTGGTCGACGTGTCCGCCCCGCACGTGACCCACGACGGGGCGCACATCCTGTTCGCCGGCATCGGCGCTTCCGACATGCCGACGAGCGGTGAGTACTTGGACGAGCAATTCCCAGGAGGCTGGCGCATCTATCGGATCGGGGCGGACGGCACGGGCCTTGAACAGCTCACCGACGACGACCACGACGTGGCACACGACCTGGGCTACGACGACACCGATCCCTTCGAGCTCCCAGACGGGCGCATCGGCTTCTCCAGCACCCGCTGGCTGACCTGGGCCGCCTACAACCTGGTGCGCGGCAGCAACATCTTCCTGGTCGACCCGGATGGCACAAACCTGCGCCGGGTGACCAGCGAGCGCAGCGGGGCCGACCGGGGCATCGTGGAGCCGGCCACCGGCATGATCGTGTTCGGCCGCTGGTGGCGGAACCCGCGCTTCCCGTACGACGCTTGGGACGACCAGGCCCAGGGGGCTGGCTGGAGCCACCACGAAGGCCTGACCATCGAGTCCGCCGACGACGCCGGTGGTTTTGGCGCTTCGGACCGCCTGAGCTGGCACCAGGCCGCCATCAACCCCGACGGCACCCGCCTGATCCAGTGGACCGGCACTCACCACAAGGACGACGACAACGTGGCCTACGGCGGGGTCTTCCGTGACGACGGCTGCATGATCATGAACTACTTCCCCCAGCAGGACATGACCGAGTCTTCCGGCTTCGGCGGGCTACGCATCGGCTGCCCCGGCCCCTTCGACCCCATCGGGCTGATGGGTGTGACCGACCACTCCCTGACCCTGCGCTCGACCGAAGCGCCCTGGATCTACGACAGCGAGTACGTGACCGACGCCGCTCTGCTGGACGACGGGCGGATGATCGTGTCCATCGCCCCGGACCACTACCAGGACTACGGCCTGTACGTGGTCGACGCCGACGGCGGCAACCGGGAGCGGATCCTGGACTGGGCCGACACCACCGAGCTGCGCACGCAGGTCGTGCGGTCCCGGCCCGACGAGGTGGTGGTCACCGACGAGATCACCCAGGTCCCGTCCATGGAGACCGCCACCCCCGACGCGCCCTACCACGTGGACGGAACCTTCGTCTTCCACGCCCTGAACGTCTACGCCAATGGCCCCGTGGACGCCCCGATGGTCAGCGGCATCAAGATCGGCGAGGCCGCCGAGATCCGCTTCTTCCTGGACCACCAGACCGATGTGCAGCCGGCCGTGGAGCCGGCTCGGAACTGGCCGGTCGAGCTCAAGGTGGTCCCCTTCAACGCCGCCGGCGAGGCCAAGGACACCGAGGCGCCCGCCAACACGCCGCTGTTCGAGCAGGTCCGCGCACCCGACGGCACGGTACCGATCCTCGGTGCCCCCGAGCAGAAGGGGGTCGCCCACGTGGCAGGCTTCAACTACGGCCGTCCCGGCACCACAGCCCGCTGTGTCGGCTGCCACGCTGGCCACACCATGATCGACGTGCCCGACAGCGACGAGGACGCCCAGTTCTCGAACGTGGCCCCGGGCGGCACGATCACCACTTCGAGCTCGGAGCGCCCCGAGCGGGACAACACGCTGATCAACCGCCGGGTCGAGGTCGATGAGGACGGGCTGGGCTGGTACAGCGAGAAGGGTCTGGCCGTCGGCGAGTGGGCCCAGCTGAGCTTCCCGGTGCCCATCGACGTGCGATCGGTGCGGCCCTGGGGCCCGCGGGCCTTTGCCGGCTCGGACCTGACCCTGGACAACGTCACGGTCACCCTCTACGCCGACGAGGCCGCCACCCAGGTCGTCGCCTCGCGAAGTGCGGGGCCCATCGCCGGGGACGGCACCGACGTGCTGTTCAACGACGTGGCCTGTCGGGCCGTACGCGTGACCGTGAACCAGGTCACGGGCAAGCACAACGGCTTCGACGCCGCCGGCCTGGCCGAGCTCGAGGTCATCGCTCGCGGGTCGGAAGAAGACCCGTGATCGAGCCCCTGCCGGGCTGGATCGCGGACCAGCTCCCGCCCGGTGTCTCTCGCGAGCTCGTGCCCATCGGCGAGCACCTGATCCACGTGATGACGTGGGGCCAGGGTCGCCCGGTGTTGCTGCTCCACGGCAACCCGACCTGGGGCTTCCTGTGGCGCAAGGTGGTCGCCGAGCTGCTCGACGAGCCGGTGCAGCTGATCTGTCCAGATCTCCTCGGGCTGGGTCTGTCCTCTCGGCCCCCGGCGGCTGACCTGGGCAGCCTGGCGGTGCACCAACAGGTGATGCACGACCTGGTGGCTCACCTGGACCTCCAGGGCGCGGTCTTCGTGGGCCAGGACTGGGGTGGGCCGATCGGCCTGCTGGCGTTTGCCCGCCAGGCCGAACGCCTGGCCGGCCTGGTCATCCTGAACACCGTGGTGGGCCCGCCCAAGCGCGAGTTCAAGGCCACGGCTTTTCACCGCTTCGCCCAGACCCCGGTGCTCAGCGACTTCGCATTTCGCGTGCTGGGCTTCCCCCAGAACGCGCTGCACACCGCCCAGGGCGACCGGGGCTCGATCCGCGGCCCGGTCGCCCGGGCCTACCGCTGGCCCCTGCGCGGCGTGAAGCGCAACGCCGCCCCGCTGGCGCTGGCCCGCATGGTGCCGGACCGCTGGGAGCACCCCAGCGTGCCCAAGCTCCAGGAGTGCCACGCGCTGGTGACCGGCTTCGAGGGGCCCAGCGCCATCGTGTGGGGGGACAAGGACCCGATCCTGGGCCGCCTGCGCCGCCGGACCGAGCGCTTCCTGCCCGACGCCGAAGTGACGGCGACCGACGCCGGGCACTTCCTCCAAGAAGAGGTGCCGGCGGAGATCGCGGCGGGGATGCGGTCGGTGCTAGCCCAGATCGAGGCCTGATCAGCCACACTCGTCCGTCGCGTCCGCGCAGATCATCTGGGTCGGGTCCAGCACCAAGTCCAGGGACTGGCCCGCCACGTGGCACTCGTCCTGCTCGATGGTGATGGTCTCGGTGATGCTGTCGTTGTACCAGCAACAAGGATCGCCTTCGACGTCGGCCTCGTAGCGGGCGGTGATGACGAACTCACCGGGCTCTTCCCAGCCGGCGACGGCCTCGCTGCAGTCGTCGTTCATGCAGTCGGCGTCGCGCTCTTCGCCACCGTCCAGGGTGAAGGTGATCGACGTGGGCGCCACGGCGTTGCCATCGGCGTCGATGATGGCGATCGAGACCGAGGCCATCGCCGCTGCGTCGCAGTTGGTCTCGCCGCCGTCGTTGCAGGCGATCAGGGTCAGGGCGGCCAGGGTCAGGGTCATGCGTGTCATGGGAATTCCTCCTGGAGAGGCCCCATGCGAGGGCCGTGCCAAGCCGCGGATCCGCGGTCCTGGGCCGCCCGCAGATGGAAACCACGACAGCGATGTCACTCTTCGGGCGGCGGCTCGTCGGTGGCTAGCGGCGGCTCCTCGCCTGAGAAGCCCATGTCGCTGGCCTGGCCCCCCAGGGCCGCCAGGTCCCGCCGCAGGGCTTCGAGCGCAGCGCCGTAGCCAGCCCAGTCGCCCTGGCGCTGGAGCGCTTCGGCGGTCTCGAGGGTGTGACGGGCCTGGAGCGCAAGCGCCCGCCAGTCAGCGCTTTCGCGCACGTCCTGGGCCGCGAACTGCGCGTCGGTGGAGTCCGTGTCGGTGATGTCCTGGACCACGCCGAAGACCTTGGCCAGAGCCAGGTCAAGGGTGGTCTCCATGGCGATGCGGTTCTCGTAGGACACGATGACCCGCTTGAGCTCCGGCAGCTCCGACGTCTCTGCCTGGAGGTACAGGGGCTCCACGTACATCAATGAGTCCTCGATCGGGATGACCAGCAGGTTCCCGCGCACGACCCGGGATCCGCCCTGGTCCCACAGGGTCAGCTGCTGGCTGATCTCCGGGTCCTGGTCGATCCGGCTCTCGATCTGCCGAGGGCCGAAGATGAGCTTCTGCTTGGGGAACTGGTACAGGATCAGCTTGCCGTAGTCGTCGCCGTCACTGCGAGCGGCCAGCCAGGAGATCATGTTGTCCTTGTTCGTGGGTGCGAACGGCACCAGCAGCACGAACTCGGCGCTGTCTTCTTCGGGCAGCTTCATGATCAGGTAGTAGGACTGCATCGGCCTGGCCTGGCCGTCGTAGAGCTCCTTGGGCAGGGTCCACATGTCCTCCTTGTTGTAGAAGACCGTGGGGTCCTGCATGTGGTAGGCCATGTACATGCCGGCCTGGACGTTGAAGAAGTCCACCGGGTAGCGCACGTGGGCTCGCAGGCCTTCGGGCATCTCGTCCAGCGGCTTGAACACGCCGTCGAAGATCTGCGCATAGGTCTTGATCAGCGGGTCCTGGTCGTCGGCCACGTAGAAGTCGACCGAGCCGTGGTAGGCGTCCACGACGATCTTGACCGAGTTGCGCAGGTAGTTGATGCGCCCGCCCCGCACGGACTCGCTGTACGGGTAGCGGTTCGACATGGTGTAGGCGTCGAGCATCCAGACCAGCCGCCCTTCGTAGAGCACCAGGTAGGGGTCGCTGTCCGGCTCGATGAACGGCACCAGCGTGCGGACCCGCTCCTTGATGTTCCGCCGCATCAAGATCAGGGTCTCGTCGCCCAGGTAGTTGGACAGGACCATGTCCATGCTGCCAAAGAAGGCGGCAAAGGCGAGCTTCTTCCAGAGCGGTCCGATCTCGACCCCGCCGTCGCCGGCGTAGCGGGTCGACGCGTTCTGGTCCCCGACCGGGTAGTCGAATTCCTCGGCCGAAGTGCGGACCAGGGAGTAATGGTTGGTGAGCTCCCCGTAGTAGATCTCCGGCTGGGTGACTTCGAGCCCGACCTTGCTCACCGGGGGGATGTCCTGGATCCAAAGGTCTGGTAGGCCTTCCTGGGTCACCACGTTGACCGGGCTCATGGTCAGGCCGTAGCCGTGGGTGTACTGCAGGTGCTGGTTGACCCAGCTCTTGGCGGTGGCCGAGACGGCGTTGTAGTTGAACTCGCGACCGGAGAGCATGACCTGGCGGAGCTCGCCGTTGATCATGTAGCGATCGATGTCCACGTCGACGAAGTCGTAGTAGAGCCGGATCTCCTGGAGCTGACCATAGGTGGTCTCCAGGGGCTGGTCGTCCCAGATGCGCACGTTCTTCACGGTCAGCGGGTTGTCCTGGACCTCGCTCAGGGTCAGGTCGCTGCTGGCCTCGAAGGGCCGGACCTCGATGCGGTCCAGGGCATAGGCCTCGCGTGTGGCCTGGATGTTGTACTCCAGGTACTCCCGCTCGACCTGGAGCTCGTTGGGTGTGACCACGAATTTCTGGATGACCGCCGGGTAGACCCCGTTGGCCAGCACGCTCATCAGGAAGAACCCGACCAGGCCGCTCACGGCCAGCCGGAGATCGCCGCGGAACACGCTGGCGACCAGCGCCACGGTCACACCGATCGAGACCGCGACCATGATCCAGAGGGCGGGGATCTGGGCGTTCACCTCGGCGTAGCCCGCGCCGAACACCACGCCCCCACCCGGCCGGGTCAGCAGGCCGAAGCGCTGGAGCCAGAAGTCGAAGGCGAAGAGCAGGAACAGCACCCCGCCCAGGTTGAGCAGGTGAGCCCGGGCCGTGTCCGAGAAGCCCTGGGCCCGGGGCGGACCGAAGCGGGCCTCCAGGCCACCGTCGGCCTTGTCGATGGTCAGGACCTGGCCGCCGGCCTGGCCGGCCAGGTTCAGCGGGCCCTGGCGCAGGCGCTCCCGCGCGATGTGGATCGCGGCCACCGTGCCCAGGCTGACCAAGGTGAGCAGGAACAGCAGCTGCTGGATGTGCCGCCACAAGGGCAGCTGGAACACGTAGAAGCCGATGTCCTGGGCGAAGATCGGGTCGACGCGGCCAAAGGGCTGACGGTCGATGTAGGACAGGATCTCCAGCCAATGGCTCGACGCCCAGCGGGCGAACATCATCGACACCAGCACCACCCCGGCGGCGACGGCGCTGCTGGCGATGCGACGGAGCTGGGGGGCCGTGAGCTGGAGCTCCCCACTGCTGCCAGCGAGCCAGGCGAAGTTCCAGGGGGCGTCCTTCCAGGCCATGCGGGCGTTGAGGCCCAGCAACAGGACCGACGCCACGAACACGCCCGCCCAGACCGCGACCTGGGTCCCGAGGGACGTGGCGAAGATGCCCCAGTACCCCATGGCGTCGAACCACAGGGCGTCGACCACGAAGCCGATGGCGGGGCCGGTGGCGACCCAGATGACCAGGAAGATCCCCAGGAGGACCAGGGTGGACCGATTGGTGCTGCTCATCGCCGGTCCCTCAGTGCTCGAACTTGAGCTGGAAGCGTCGGGTGCTGTGCGCCACGGAGTTCACCACGCTGGCCGCCAGGGGCAGCGCGGGTCCGACCACGCGACTGTCCTCCATGAGGTACTCAGCCAGGGCGTGGATCAGGCGCACGTAGAGTGGAGAGGTCTTGCGCTCGATGGACTCGAGCAGGGCCTGGGTGGTCTGCACCACCCGATCCATGAGCTCGGACTGGTCTTTCACGGCGGTGTCGGAGAGCGCCGTCGCCCGGACGGCGAAGCGCTTCTTCAGTGCGCGGGTGTTGCCCAAGGGCAGCACCAACAGGGCGTCAAAGGCCTCGCGGGCCTCGGCAGGCATCTTCATGGGCCCCGCCTAACCCGAGCCGCGCTCCCCCGAAGGGGCGGGATCTCACTCGGCCGCGGTGTCGCCCTGGGCCAGGGGGCTGTCGCCGATCACGGCCCCCAGATTGGTGACGTCGTCGACCGTGCGCAGCGGCTCTCCGCAGTCCATGCCGTCGCACAGCCACACCGTCGGGGGGCCGACCAGAGGCACCGGGACCGCGCTGGGGGAGTTCAGCCAGACCTGGGGATCCCGCCACTCCAGCCAGCGGTGTTCCAACGGCAGGGCCCGGGCTGCGCCGTACAGGGCCTGGGTCGCCAGGTCGTCCGTGGGCCCCACGACCACCAGGTGCGGAGGCCGGAGCTCGACGGCCCGGGCGGCATCGGCGGTCGCGCCATCGGCGTCTGGGCTGGCCCGCAGCCACGCCAGCCCATGACGAGCCATGCCCGACCACCGGGGCTCGCCGGTTCGACGCCCCAGCGTGCTCATGAACACCACGGTGTCCCGGTTCTCGGCCCGCGACACCGGGCGCTCGGCACCCAGCGCACTCTCGGAGGCGAAGCCCGGACCGCCGCTCAGGAACCGGGAGGCCACGAAGCCGGCGGTCGCCTGGGCCTGGGCCAGCCAGACCGGGTCGCCGGTCGAAGAATGCAGTGCCAGCAGGGCCTGGCCCATAGCGACGGAGTCGGCCAGTGCGGCCGGCTGGGTCGGATCACCGAGCTCGCTGAAGCCGTTGCCGTCGAGCGAACGATCGCTCAGTGCCCACTCGGCTGTCGCGATCGCGACCCCCAAGGCAGCTGAATCACCCGCGGCGTCCGACCAGGCGCAGAGCGCCACCACGCCGGCACCCGCATCTCGGGTCGACAGGTCTGGGCCCGCAACCAGCAGGCCGGCGAGGGCAGACAGGGCCACGTGGCCCTTGGAGGGCGTCGTCGATCCGCTGCGTGCCTGCTCCTGGGCCGCCAGATTCAGGTCTGTGGCGTGGCTCTGGATCGGGGAGACCGCAGGGGCTGCTGGCTCCTCGAGCGCGACCGGTGGCTCGGCCCCGTCATCGATCGCCGGGTCCTGGGCCAACGCGGCCATCGTCAAGGCCAGGACCGACACCCACACACCCATCTCCACTCCCTGCTGACCCCGACGGCACCGGCCTTGCCGCACCCACATCATTCCCGCTCGCACCAGGGCTTCGCAGGGTTTTTGACACCGGCGTTAACGCCTGGAGCTACCGTGCCACTCCCCCCCTGCCCCCTTCCCTCGGAGCGCGCGTGAACTACGAGGAGCTGGTCCATCGGATCCTTCACAGGGTCGACGAGCAGGCCTACCACGCAGAGCACGAAGATCTGGACGACGAGCAGCTCGGACCGATCAACCAGGCCCTGCGGGCGCTCCGGGATCCCTCCCAGGGTCCCGATGTGGCGAGAGCCCTCACCCAGCGCTTCTCCAGCACTGGCCAGATCGACGCCGTGAACGCCCTGTCGCTGCTGCACGTGATCGCGGCCAGCCCCCAGGTCGCCAACTACGAGGAAGCATCCCGGCTGGTGGCCCAACAAGAACACGCCGCCCTGGCCCAGGGCGGGCCCCGGCTGAGCAAGAACCTGGCGAGCGTCGAGCGCCACCGTGGCGTGCTCGCGTTCAAGCTCGGGCGCTTCGACGTGGCCCTGGACTACTTCTCCCGGGCCTTCGAGCGCCAGCACATCCCCGGAAACCTGGCCAACGTGCTGTGCACCCTGATCCGCCTGGGCGACGTCGACGACGCCCGGGACCTGCGGGACCAGGTGCTGGGCGCCTTTCCCCCCGACTTTACTCGCGAGCTGGTCCGCATGATCCAGCGCGATCCCGACCTGGCCTTGCTCCGCAAGGAGGACTCCCCGTGACCTCTCTGAACGCCTTCCTGTTCTGGCTCTTGACCATCACTGGCATCAACCCATCCGGGTTCGACATGAGCCACGACGCCGAAGTCGCTCCCCCGCCCTGCGCAGGCGCGAGCGCGGCCGAGGAAGAAGAGCAGGAGGAGCCGGACTGGGTGGAGATCCAGCTGCGGCTGAACCGCAATGGCAAGAACGGCATCTTCAACGGGGTCTGATCGTGCTTCCCTCCCAGACAAACATCCGTGAGCCGCTGGAGCAGCTGCTGTCGGATCGGGGAAGCGCCGAGGCCCGGGCGCTCTACACGACCCTGGCGCGGTACATCCACCGCCGGATCGTGAGGCTGTGCTCGGGGCGCTACTCCGGCCTGTTCGGCACTTTTGAACACGAGGAGCTGGTGGGCGAGGTCCTGCTGCACTGCATGAACGGCGCTCTGTGCCGCTTCCAAGGGCAGACCATCCCAGAGCTCCTGGCCTTCGTGCGCACCCTGACCGACCGCACCGTGGGCCACAGCGCCCGGCGGCGCATCCGCGAGCGGGACACCCTCGAAGGCGACGCCCGCCAGGTGGTCGCCGGGTGGAACGGCACCACCTTGGCCCCTGACCAGGGGGTCCAACTGGCCCGTGGCCACTCGCTGAGCCAACAGGACGCCGACTACCTGCAGGAGCTGTTCTCCGCAGGCAGTCAGGCGCGGCTGGCCCGCCGAACGGGCGTGAGCCGCGCGGCCGTGACCCAGAGGATCCAGCGCATCCGCGCTCGCATCCGCGCCCTGGGACCCGACCAACAGCTCGAGGTCGAGGTCTGGGCCCGGAACCACGCCTATGCGCACGCCGCAAGGACCGACTCCTAGACCGCTTCAGTGTTCCGGGAATCCTCCCGGCGCATTGGCCCGGGTCTTCCCGTGGCGGGGTGGGCCCGGGCTCTGCGTCCCTCCAGCGCGGTTCAGTGCCGCCAGAACGAGGGCGTGAACAGGGCCAGCAGCGTCAGGAACTCCAGCCGGCCCAGCAACATACACACGCTGAGCACCCCCTGGGACGCCGCCGAGAAGATGCCGTAGTGGTCGGTGGGCCCCACCAGGCCCAGGCCAGGCCCCACGTTGGCCACGCACGCCAGGCTGGCGGTCAGGGCCGTGGTCCCGTCTACGCCGTCGAGCAGGGCGACGCTGACGGCGCCGGCGCCGACGGTCAGCGCCGAAAGCGTCATGAACGAGAGGATCTCGGAGAGCGCCTGGTCGTTGTACACCTGGCGATCCACTCGGACCGGCAGGATCAGGTGGGGCCGGAACGACCGCCTCACGGCAGCCCAGGCCGCCCGGACGACCACGATGATCCGGATGAGCTTCACGCCGCCTGCGGTCGAACCCGAGCAGCCGCCGGTGACGTAGAGGCACACCAGCATGAGCTTGGCAAAAGTGGGCCAGACTTCGAAGTCGTCGGTGCCCAGGCCCGTCGTGGTCATGACCGAGACGACCTGGAAGGTGGCGTCGCGCAGGGCCTCGCCGATCGAGGTCCGCGCCGGCAACAGCGCCAGGGTGGCCAGCGCGCTCACGGCGCCGAGGATGCCCAGGAACACCCGGGTCTCGGTGTGCTGCAGGAAGACCTTGGGGCCCCGGCGCAGGGCCTCGGGCCACAGGGCGAAGTTCATACCGCCCAGCACCATGAAGAGGAGGATGAGCAGCTCCGCAGCCAGGTTGTCCAGGTCCCCCACCGAGCCATTGAAGGTGCTGAAGCCACCCGTCGACGTGGTGGCAAAAGCGTGCGCCACGGCGTCGAAGGGCGAGAGCCCGCTGAGCCACAGCAGCGCGACCAGGCTGGCCGTCATGATGACGTAGATGCGCCACATCACGCCGGCGGCCTGGCGGATCCGCGGTGCGGAGTCCCTGGAGCGCGGCCCCGGGGTCTCCGAGCGCACCAGGTGCCGGCCACCGACCCCCAAGGCCGGGAAGATCGCCACGAACAGCACCACGATGCCCATGCCGCCCAGCCAGTGGGTCAGCATGCGCCAGAAGTGCAGAGCCGGGTCGAGCCGCTCGCGGACCTCCGGCAGGACCGTGGCCCCGGTGGTCGTGAACCCCGACGTGGACTCGAAGATGGCCTGGGACAGGGTCATGTCGGCGCCCAGGACAAAGGGCACCGCACCCAGCAGACAGGTCAGCACCCAGGTCAGCGCGACGACCAGCAGGGCCCCCCGCTTGTCCAGCTCGACCCGATCCCGGCCCACCAACAACAGCCCGAAGGCCACGATGCCGACCAGCGCTGCCGAGATCGCCATGCGCCCGGCGCCTCGGGGTTCCCCCATCCACAGCCCGACGGCCGCGGACAGGAGCATCATCACCGACAGGCCGAACACCACGTAGGCGAGGGGCCTGGCGGTATCCCGGAACAGCGGGACCAGCGGGATGGCGCGGGCGTGCCGGACCCTCAAGACGCTCCTGCCTCTTCTTTCTGGGCAGGCCCACTCTACTCGGTGGGTCTCTCAGCCGATCCCCGGGGGGACAAGGAGAGGTCGATGTTCGGCGCCGCTGGAATCCGGTACTACCGCCTGGCGCTGGACCTGACGGCCCAGGGTGAGTGGGCCCAGGCCCAGGCCCAGCTGGACCGCGCGCTCCGCTCCGCGCCACACAACGCCTCCTACCGCTCGCTCCTGCTCTACGTGCAGTGGCGACTGGGCCAAGTGACCCATCGCAAGGCCGTCGAGCACCTTGGCGCGGTCGGCGCACAGGGCGGCCGCATTGGCGCTCAGGCCTTGCACCTGCTGGGCCGGATCTACCTGGCCGACGCCAGCTCGGCCGCGGCCGAGGACTGCTACTGGCTGGCCCACGATCACCACCCGTCCCGCAGCGACAGCAGCGCGAGCGCCACGGCACTCGACCTGGCGGGTGGCGGCTGGGACCTGGTGGACGACGAAGACTTCATCGAGGCGGCGTGAGAGGGGATGCTGGCGGGCTGATTCTTCCTGCCTGACTGACTTCCTGGACCTGCCGGTCCCCTCCACGCCGACCCCGCTGAGGGCTATGCTCGCCGGCCCATGGCCCCCCAGCCCAGCGACGAAGACCTGTTCGCGGCCTATGTGGCCGGGGATCGCGACGCCTTCCGGCAGCTCTTCGACCGCTACTCCGGCCCCCTCACGCGGCTGATGCGCCAGCAGATCCGCAACCCCCAGGACGCGGGAGAGCTGGTCCAGCAGACCTTCCTCCAGCTCCATCGGGCCCGCAGGGACTTCCGCCAGGGGGCGCGGCTCAAGCCCTGGCTGTACACGATCGCCCTGAACCTACGGCGGGGCTGGTTCCGCACCCGCGGCCGGCGCCCGGAGACGCCCTTGGACCCGGCTCGGCACCCCCTGCCGACGGTCGACCCAGTGGACCTGACCCGGGGCGAGGACGCCCAGCGGGTCCGCACGGCCCTGGAGGGGCTGACCGCGACCCAGCGCGAGGTCATCGAGCTCCACTGGTTCGAGGAGCTGTCCTTTCCCGAGGTCGCCCAGGTGCTCGGGGCCAACGTCAACACCGTCAAGGTCCGCGCCCACCGAGGCTACAAGGTGCTGCGAGCGGCGCTCGCGGACGACGACGGGCAGATCAGCGGACGGACCGCGGAGGGCTCATGGACCTGAAGGACCTGACCGACCAGGTCGCCCCGGGCGGGCCAGCCACAGACGCCGACGCCTTGTTCGACCAGCTCGAGGCCGATCTGGCCCGGGAGCAGGGCCTGCGCGCCAGGCTGCGCAGCCTGCCGGCGCCCGTGCGGACCGCCCTTCTGCTGCTGGGCGCCTTCGGCGTCGTGGCGTTGGTCGCCTTGGTGCGCCCCAGGATGGACCTGGATCACTACCCGATGGGCCGGCTGCTGCTGTTCGCGGTCTTGATCGGTGGCCTGACGGCGTTCGTCGTGCCCCTGCTGAGCCGCGGCCCCCACCAGGCGCCACCCCGCACCGGGCCTTGGGCCCTTGGCCTGTCCCTGGCGGTGCCCGTCGCCCTGGCCGTGCTGCCGGCGGCCCACACCGCGGGGCATGACCTGACCCTGCCCTTTGCCCTGAGCGCGCTGGCGTGCTTCGCCTTCGGCACGGTGACGGGCCTGCCAGCGCTGCTGCTGGCCTGGCTGGTCGAGCGCCAGGACCCCCAGCCGATCGCGCGGGCCCTGCTGGCCGCAGCGACGGCCGGCCTGGTGGGCAACATGGCGCTCCAGGCCCACTGCCCGATCACCACGCCCCTGCACCTGCTGGTGAGCCACGCCGTGATCGGCGCGGTGCTCGTGGCGCTGGTGTGGCTGCGGCGGAGGTAGGTTCTAACCGAGCAGCTCTTGGAAGAGCGCCAGGGTGTCGGCCTCGTCCTCGGCCACGTAGCCGTCGGCGCCGATCATCATCTTGGCGACCGCCACGAACAGCTCCCGGTGCTCGGCGGGGACCTCTTGGGGATCGATCTCCTCGGGCCGGGGCGGCAGCTTGAGCCAGGCCGCGACCTGCTCCAGGTCCTCGTCGTCCAGGTCCAGGCGGCTGACCAGATCCTTGACGAAGGCGCGTTCCTCGGCTTGTACCTCGTGATCTGCCCAGGCAAAGGTGCACACGAAGGCCAACAGGCGCATGGTGTCCTGACGAGAGAGATCCCACTCCACGGTGTCCTCCTGGGGCGTGGCGGGCCGGAGTCTAAACCAGTTGCCCAGCCAAGGGGGCACGGCGTTGCAAAGGCCATGACATCCCTGCCGCGATCTCGGCGTATGCTCTGTTCCGAGACGCGTGATCCCGGTAGGTTGGCGCCTGGCATCCGGGTTGCAGGTGACGGAGCATCCCCGGAGGGAATGATGATCACTGCCTGGATCCTGCTCTCACCCGCCCTGGCCCAGGACGACGGCCACGCCCAGTCCGAGACCGCGGCCGACGTCGCCTGCTTCGCGCCATCGCTGACCGACCACCGCCCGGTCGATGGCCAGGTCGACGTGCCCCTGGACGCCGCGCTGATGCTGGTCTTCGACGGCGACGGGTGCATCAACAACGTCCAGGTCACGGTCACCAGCCCGACGGCCACGGTCTTCGACGACTCGGTGACCCTGGACCAGGACGAGCCGGTGACGCTGCTCGAAGGCCTCGCCCTGGCCCCCGACGAGATCTACACGCTCCTGGCGGTGGTGCTCGGCTACACCGAAGAAGAGGGCCAGAGCTTCCGCTTCACCACCGGCTCGGACAGCGCCCAGGTGCCGTCGGCGCCACCGACCGTGCAACTCTACGATGTGCTGGGCACGCCCTCGGACCGGGTGAACGCGACCTGGGACGCCGAGCTCCACGTGAGCGCGACGCCCGTGCCCAGCGGGCTGTCCTTTGTCGAGGTCATGGACGTGCGCAGCCCGGCCACGACCATCGCGACCGCCTTTGTGCCCGGGACCGGCGAGCTCGAGCTCGCGGCCCGCTGGGTCGACACCCTGACCGAAGAGGAGATCTGCCTCCAGGCTCGCCAGACCGACGCCACCGGCACCCCGGGCACTTGGGGCGAACCGGACTGCATGGTGCCGGCCATCGACGACTCCGACGTGGACTGGAGCGTCACGGAGGCCGAGGGATGCGGCTGTAGCGGCAGTCCCGCGCCGGCCCCGGGGTGGGCTCTGCTCCTGCCCCTGGTCGGCCTGGCCCGCCGGAGGGCCGGATGATCTGGGCCCTGGCGCTTCCGCTCGGCTGCGTCGACCTGTTCTCCTCGGACTTCGCCATCCTGGAGCGCTGCCTGCCGACGGTCACCACGCTGCGCCCGGCCAACACCAGCACCGGGGTGCCGCTGGACGCCCGCCTGCTGGGGGTCCTGGACATGGCCGACGCGGACTGCGAGGACCCTTCGGTGCAGTTCGAGCTCAGCCTGGACGGCGAGGTCCTGGAGGTCAGCGCCGGCAGGGCCGACACCGCAGCGGGGGTCGTGGGCTTCGAGCCCGACGAGATCCTGGACCCCGAGACGACCTACGACCTGTTCCTCGAGGACTTCTTCACCGGCCTTGAATTCGACATCGCCTTCACCACCGGCACCGAAGCGGCCGACGAGTACACGCTGCCGCCGTCGGTCATCATCGACGGCATCACCTTCGAGGACGGTGACCGCAGCAGCGATGAGTACCTGTGGTCCGCCGCGCTCACGGTGGACCACGAGCCTTCGGATCGGGAGCTGTCCTTGGTCCACCTGAGCGGTGGTGAGTCCATTGCCCGAGATCTGGGGGCGTTCTTCGCCAGCGCAGATGGCGTCACGACCACCACGGTGGGCTTCACGACCCTGGAGTCCGACGGCGAGGTCTGCTTCGCAGCGACCCAGCAGGACGAGGCCGGACGGGGCGGCGACTCGTCCGACGTGGTGTGCAAGACCCTGCCCGAGGTCTCCCTGAGCTGCAGCAGCGCCGGCGGCCGCGCGGCGGCCCCGGGATGGTTCGCGGTCTTCCTCCTGGCCCTCGGACGGCGGCGGTGCTGACCCTGGTGCTGTTGCTGGGCTGTCCCGTCGTCGAGGGCGACGACACCTGCTCGCGTGCTTCGGATCGCGCCGGGGAGCTGGTCTGCTCCCAGCTCGTCCACGACGAGGACACCTGGCGGGCCCTGTCGGTCCCCAGCGTGGCCGTCGACAAGCTGCGCGAGGGCAAGTGGCTCGGGCCGGGCACCGACGACAGCCCCATCGTGCAGATGCTCGTCAACGCCAACGTCTACGCCCTGCACTCGGACTTCCTGGCCGACGTCTACGGCGACGCGTATCCGGACATGAGCCAGGCCCAGTACTCGAACATGATCCTGGACCCGGACAACGACGAGATCCTGTCCGGCGAGCTGCACGAGTTCCTGGAGAACGACGGCTCCACGAGCTTCGGCTTCACCGTGTGGGACAACCCCGGCCTGCTCTCGGCGACCATCCGCTTCGAAGAGGTCCTGCGGGTCTTCGAGCAGCTGAGCGACGTGTTCCTGCTCGGCGAGCTCGCCTGGGTCCCCAACAGCGCCAACCAGCGGGCCGAGAGCGAGGGGTGGCCCCAGGGCTACTTCCCCATTCGCGGGGTGAACCCGGACATCACCTACGAGGCCTACACCCCCGGCACCGCGTACGGAACCGTGCGCATGTACACCCTGGAAGAGCTCGAGCTGGCCACCCAGGCCGCCGAGTACAACTACCAGGACATCCTGATCCTGGACCAGGCGCCGCTGGACGTCGAGACCGTGGTGTCCGGCATCATCACCGGCTCCCGCCAGGGCACCCTGTCCCACATCAACGTGCGCAGCGCGGCCCGCGGCACGCCGAACTGCTTCGTCCAGGACCCCCACCCGGCCTTTGCCCTGTGGGAGGGCCAGCTGGTCGAGCTCACCTGCACCACCGACGACTACTCGGTCATGGGCGCCACCCTGGAAGAGGCCCAAGCGTGGTGGGACCAACTGCGGCCGGACCCGATCGCCCTGGCCGAGCCGAACCTGGACACCCAGGCGCTGGTCGGGCTGCTGGAGCTGGACACCGGCACGTCGTCGGATCGGCTGGCCGCGGTGGCCACCTATGGCTCCAAGGGCACGAACCTGGCCACGCTGTACCAGCGCATCGACAGCGACTGGCAGCTCGACGGCTTCGCAGTGCCCTTTCACCACTACCAGGCCTTCATCGAGACCAACACCTGGTCCGTGGATCTGGGCGACGGCGCGGGGGATCACAGCTTCGCCGAGACCCTGGACGCCTGGTTGGTCGACGAGGCCTTCGTGACCGACGCCGCCCTGCGCCGGGAGCGCCTGACCGCCCTGCAGGAGGCCATGGAGGCCACGCCCGTCGACCCCGGGCTGATCGACGCCCTCGAAGACAGCATCCTGGCCACCTTTGGCACGGACACGACCATGGTGCGCTTTCGCAGCAGCTCCAACGCCGAGGACGCTCTGGCCTTCAGCGGGGCCGGCCTCTACAGCTCGACCAGCGCGTGTCTGGCCGACGAGCGGGACGGCGACACCGACGGTCCCAGCCTGTGTGACCCCGACAAGTCCTCCGAGCGCGACCTGGCCCGGGCCCTGGGCAGGGTCTGGGCCAGCCTGTGGGGCATGGCCGCCTACGAGGAGCGGGCCTGGTACGGCATGGACCAGGACCTGGCCAAGATGGGCATCCTGGTGAACACCCGCAGCAAGGACGAACAGGTCAACGCCGTCGCCTTCAGCGGCGATCCGGTCCTGGACGACGACCGGGTCCTGATCAACGCCCAGATCGGGTCTCTGGACGTGGTCTCCGCAGACCCGGGGGTCGTGCCCGAGGTGATCCGGGTGACCGTGAGCGGCGACGGGGTGAGCGACATCTCCCGGGAGCAGGGCTCCAGCGAGGTGTCGGGCATCGTGCTAGGCGACGCCGATGCGATCGACCTGGCGATCCTGCTGGCGAGCTTGGACGGCACCTTTCCCATCGACGAGACGGCGCCGGATGACCGCCAGGTCCTGCTGGACACCGAGTGGAAGGTGCTCGAGGACGGGCGGCTGATCATCAAGCAGATCCGGCCCTTCCTGCGCTAGCGCTAGCCTAGCAGCGTGCGGTGAATCGGGGGTCGTGAGACGTGGTCGTCCACGTGCACGGGGGTCGTGAAGTCGTCTGACGTGACACGTGGGACGTCTGACGTGGGACGTGGACCGTCCACGTGAACGTGC
>Ga0209992_10001376_pt1 | contig 25985 bp, 25 predicted proteins | sample 2SBtaG_2_FD_182564 | JGI IMG/M metagenome (GOLD analysis project Ga0209992, IMG submission 182564) | Deep subsurface microbial communities from Kolumbo volcano to uncover new lineages of life (NeLLi) - 2SBTROV12_ACTIVE470 metaG (SPAdes)... | ecosystem: Environmental > Aquatic > Marine >... | reverse complement strand
CCTCACTATGTAACCAAAATAGAGAAAAAAAACAGAACAAAAAAAGAATTACATCAAGTGATAGAATGGTTGACGGGTTTTGATGAAAAAACACTAAACAAGCTAATTGATGATAAAGCTACGTTTGAAACATTCTTCAAAAAAGCAAAACTACCTTCAAAAGCCACGTTAATCAAAGGAGTAATCTGTGGGTATAGAATAGAAGACATTGATAATCCCTTAACCAAAAAAGTAAGATATCTTGATAAGCTTGTTGATGAACTAGCAAAAGGCAAAGCTATGGATAAAATTTTACGAAAAGAATAATTTATTCACATAACGTACATTAGATTCATAAAGAACGTCGGGAAAAAATTATTGTATACCAGCTTCTAGTGGTTTACAATAAGGTCCATCTGAACCAAGTTCCGGATCAGATATTAAACATTTCCAATAAGGTTGGTTTCCACCAGGATAGTTTTCTGTACAACTACCTTCTGAGGGATTACAATTGTTTGTGTAAATACCATTGTCATCGACAGTAAAACAAGAGGGAGGATAATTACAACCAGTGCCTTTCCCATTTCCTGTGGGAGTATATTCTCCACAACTATCGAATTGTTCACAATTGTCTGTTAGTGTGCCAACAGTCAAGAGGCACATATCAGCAAATTTACAGTCGTCTTCTTTTTGATCTATTTGTCCCTGGACATAGGACTTACAAGGTTCTAAATTTTGTTTGCATACTTTTGTAGTTTCGGACATTGCATCATTGATAGTTTCTCCCTCTTCTTCTGAGGAGTACCCTCCACAGGAGGATATTCGCATCTGGGGACAGGTGTGATCTGCATAACTCTGTTGTTGACCGTTGTCTGCTTCTAATAATCGTTGCATGTCATTGATAGGTTGCGAACCATAACCCCTTAATTGTCCATCTTGTCCGCGAACCATGAGTTGTCCTGTTGGTGTATCAAACCCTTCATAGTTACTAACGAAGAACATTGTTCCTAAGATTAAAAGTACGGCGAGAAGATCTTTTCTTTTTTCTAAATCTTTCATGGTAATATTACGTCCTTATGTGTACATGTTTGTACCGATTTCATAAAATTCTAAGGTATCTGATGTTGCTGGCCCTGTAATAGAACCTATTGCTCCACCAATATCGTCACGGAATGTTACAGCACCTGTAATATATCCATGTCTATTATAACCTATTTCATAAAATTCTAAGGTATCTGATGTTGCTGGTCCACTATACCAACCTGTTTCGCCTTCAGTCCAAGAGCCTACAACAACACCGGTAATGTGGTCGCCAGTGTACCAATCATTTGCTAACTGTACAGGTCCATCATTTCCTTGTTGGTTATATACAACATTGCCTGTTACAAAGCCAAGACCTTTGAAGTTAGGTCCTAAGTTTGCTCCTAATGTTGGACTTTCTGTTAAATCGCCACGTGGATTGTGAGGTACATAAACAACACTTCCTGTTATACGTCCATGCCTGTTATAGCCCATATCATAAAATTCTAATGTTTTTGTGTTTGCCGGTCCGCTCTCGCGTCCTTGCGGTCCTGCTACCCACTCACCGATAACAATACCGGTAATAGCATTACCTACACGGCTGTCAGGATTCATAGAAGGTGCACCACTATCCCACCCGCTAGCAACAACACGTCCTGTAAATTGTTGTTCTGGTGCGAGACTTGTGCTCAGCATAGCTGCTGCTAATACTAAAACAACAGTGAGAACCAACCCTCTTCTTTGCATAGCCGTAAGGATTCCTATTATACTATATAAACCTTTTTAATGTCGTACAATTTAATTATACGAACAAAGTGGTGGATCATATAGACGCATTGGAAACAGAACTCAAAATTAGAGGATACTCACCTATCACCGTCGCAAATTATCGTCGTCACGTTGTGGCATTTCTTGATTTCATACAAAAAACACCCAAAAATATCACAGAAACAGATGTTAAAAAGTATTTAGCACACTTAATGACAGAACGTGACCATAAACCAGCATCTGTTAATCTCATGTTATCTTCACTAAAGTTCTTTTTTCGTACTATTATAAAGAAAGAAATATTCACCGACATAAAACCACCAAAAATAGAACGTAAACTACCCGTAGTCTTAACAAAAGTTGAAGTAAAACAATTACTTGATGCTATTAGTAATAAAAAACATCGTCTATTAGTAGAAGCATTATATTCTTCCGGTCTTCGTGTATCGGAAGCAGTGCAACTAAAAGTAAATGACTTAGATTCATTAGAACACATCGGTATTGTTCGTGCAGGTAAAGGAAAAAAAGATCGTAACATCATTTTATCAAAAGGGTTTATGAAAAACGTAGAAGACTATCTTAAAACACAGAAAAAACCTTCCGAATACTTATTTTCATCAAGGAACAGCCATATCACCATTAGAATGGCACAACGAATAGTCTCAGAAGCAGCAAATAATGCAGGGATTAAGAAAAGAGTCTTCTGCCATGCCTTACGAAGTTCCTTTGCAACACATTTATTAGAATCAGGTACGGATATTCGTATGATTCAAGTATTATTAGGTCATGCAGACATTTCAACAACGCAAAGATATACAAAAGTATCTACAGCACAACTCAAAAAAATACAAAGTCCTTTAGATGACTTATAATTCTAAAACAAAAACGTTTATAAATAAATAAAGAATGTAATTCTACAGAGGCGATTAAAAATAGCAATAGCAGACTGGTTATTAACAAAAAGCGATTCGTTTAAAGACGTTCTTACGAATATGCGTGAACATAAATTAAATACAAAGAGTTCTTTCCAACGTGTTAAAGATAAACATAGAGATTATGATGCACGTATGCGTGAACATGACGCGCGTATTAGGGAATTAGAAGGGCTTATCAGTTCTATGCAGATGCTTGAAGCTATTGAAGTGCCTAAACCTACTATTAAAAAGAAACGTAAGAAAGCAAAGAAACGTTAGTGTCAGAAGTATTTTAAATAACGTGTTCTCCTTAGAATCATGAAATTATTGCATCCAGGAACAAAATGGTCATTTCGACTTCGTTCATTTACTAGTATGTTGTTTTTAGCAGCTGTTATCTTTATTTTTGTTTTGCCTTTTTTACAAGTAACAGTAAATAACACGTTTTTCTTTTCATTAACAAACAAAACAATAATATTTGTTTTTTGTGTAATTATCCTTACAGAAATCTTCGCAAGACTTACCTACAATGCATGGAAATACGAATTAAAAACAAAAGAAGTAACCTTAGAAATGGGGGTCATACGTAAAATCTACAAGAGCATTCCCTACACACGTGTTCAAAATGTAGAACTTCATCGAGGTATCATTGCAAGAATGTTAGGGTTTTCTACAATTATTATTCAAACAGCAGGATATTCTGGTGGGGGATCATCGCAAGGAAGAAGTGGTGCTGAAGGAAGTATTCCTGGCGTGTCCACAAAAGAAGCAGAAAAGATAAGAACATTTATTATGAAAAAAATCGGTAACAAAGCAGGCGTATAAATTAATGGGCCAAATAACGGCCAATCATGCGTCGTGTTCTGCGGTACATAACTTGTGAACGTGGACGTTGTGCAAGTGCATCTAACTTTTCCTGTTCAACATGCGTTAAAAAATCATTAAGGCCTTGTTTATTTTCTTTCATGTGTTCTTCACTACTTGCTTTACACAAAACAACAACACCCCGTTTTAATGCCAACCATTGTAATGCAACTTGTGCAGGTGTTCTCTTATATTTATCAGCGATTGTTTGTAACACACGAGGAACGTTTGTATGATCCATCTTTTGCAGCGGCGAATATGCCATAACCATTATATCATTGTCAATACACCATTGTATTGTTTTCATATCACATGCTTTAGACCATAAGTTATAATCTACTTGGTTTGCAACAATTTTTGCTTTACTATATTGTTGTGCTTCTTTTATTTGTGCTTTAGAAAAATTACTTACACCAATATTGCGCACAGAACCATTATCAACAAGAACATTCATTGCTTCCATTGTTTCTTTAAGGGGGACATCTTTATTTGGTGCATGTACAAGATATAAATCTAAATAATCTGTACCTAACCGTTCTAAACTTTCTTTTGCAGCTTTCAAAAGATCATCATGTTTCAAATGTGTTTTCCACACTTTAGAAGTAATTTGTAATTTTTCACGGGAAGTATCCTTGATGGCTTTTCCAAGAAGTGTTTCTGCATAACCCCAACCATATCGTTCTGCAGTATCAAAATGAGTATATCCTTCATCAAGAGCCTGTTTTAGTGATTGTATATACTGTTCTTCATTTGTTGTATCAGCAGTATCCATGCCACCAACACCAGAGGTACCAATACCCAAAACGGGGAGGATAAATCCTGCACCAACTATTTTCTTTAACATCTGGTGGTTGAGAAAAAACGTATTATAAGCCTTTTGAAACGCTAGGAAGTGTGGCTTTTTTATAAAGAATGCTCTGATCTAATCGTCCTTTATTAACTTCTAAAACGTATTGTGCATCTTCTTTTGGAACGTAATGGGCGCAAGGATCTTCAACACAAGGCTCTGCATCTAATACATCAACAACAGTTCCATCAGAACGTATGAATACCATCGTTAACGGTATCAATGTATTTTTCATCCAAAAACTTTGAGGTCTATCTTGATCAAAAACAAACAACATGCCACAATCATCACACAATTCTTCACGGTCCATTAACCCGCGCATCATCGAACCAGGTGTATCTGCTATTTCGACACGAATAGTTTGATCACCAATATCAACTGTTGGAAATGTAGTGCAACCAACTAATACGAGAAGAAGTAAAAGAAAAGCTTTCATTGTTTATCCAAAATAACTTTGGCGCTTCTTATCAACTTGTGTAGAAACTTCTTGTGTTTTATTCATAATACCTTTGAGTTTTTCTTCAAACTGTTCAGCTTTCTTTAACAACGGTTTGTAATCTAATCCTAATTTTAAGTACTCATCTAACACACTCAAGATTTGTGCAGCAGCACGTGAATCCGGTAAAGTAGAATGTGTTTCTGCAAAGATACTCATTGTTTTTACATCATCACGTAACATTAATGCTCCTGTAACACCAACAATAATACCTTCAGTTAAGGGTTCTCCCCTCTTAGAATTGAACTTTTTACCGTTTGTAACAAAATATGCTTTTGAATCTTTAATCTTTGTTGTTCCTTGTGAACCAACACCTTCTAAACTAATAATTTCTTTTGCTTTTAGTTCTTTAGCAATTTTAACAAGAATGTCACTTATTTCCCACTCATAACTTTGTACGTTAGCTAATGCATGTAAAATAACCATGTTTTGTTTCTTAGCATAAAATATGCCTAACGGTTCGATAGCATTGCCATCATGAACAGCAATAACAGGAGGCACTTCTGCCATCCGAATGTATCCAATCTTTTCTGCATTTAATTGTTTGATAAGAAATTCTGTTGCTATTGTTCCAACAAGACCAAACCCTGGAAATCCTTCTATGATCACCGGACTCTTTGGCTTTACACGTAACTTGTAATGCATACAAGCAGTGAATGAATGAGGTTTATATAGGTTATTGTTATAAATCAAAACCTTTTAAAGTTCATAATAAGGCATCGTTTCGTACGGGTCCATAGCTCAGTCTGGCTAGAGCACTTGGCTCTTAACCAAGGGGTCGGGGGTTCAAATCCCTCTGGATCCGCATCCTTATCGCCGCATTAACGCTTCATACAAACTATCAAAGATTGGTGTGTCTGTTGAAAAACTATGGAATCGTGCACCTAATGCATTAGCGATCCATTGTAATCGTGCATTGTGTTCTTCTTTCTTTTTCATGTAATGCCGTTTCATATTCTTATCAACAAACGTTCGAATGACACTACTACTTTCCATATCTTTTAATTTAACATCGCCTTTAAGTTTTAAGTCAATTTCTACAGGATCTAACACTTGTATTAAAACAATTTCTGCGTTCTTAAATCGTCCAAGACTTCGTTCTATTTCTGTAAGATCATAAAAGAAGTCACTAACAATAACAATCATACTTCTCGATTCTATTTTCTTTAAGTAGGCAAGTAAGGATTCTTCAAAGAATGTTTTTCCTTTTGCTTGTTTTAATTTTAAGTAATCAATAACTCTTACGAATTGTCTTCGTCCACGTCGTGGTAAGAAGGTATCAATACTATCAGCAAACGTACTCAAAACAAATTTTTCATTTTTCTTCATGGCCATATACGCAAAAGCTAATCCCATCATAGATGCATAATCAAACTTTTTCATATCACGTGATCCATAGTTCATGGAATTACTTGAATCAACAATAACATGGACGGCTAAACTCTTATCTTCTTCGTAGCGTCGAATATGTAATTTATCTGTTCGTGCATACACATTCCAGTCAATATCACGAAAGTCATCACCCTCTGTATACATCCCATGATCTTTGAACAAACTACCTTTACCTGTTTTCATACTTGGTCGTTCACCAAAGTAATTAGAAGAAACACGTTTATTGACTAAAAGGCTCATTCTATCCAAGTGCTTGAGGAAGTCCTGTTCTATCATTTGAGAAGGTATTTGATGACGTCATCAGCATCAAAGTTATTGCGTTCTGCTTCAAAGTTTAACACAATACGATGACGTAAGACAGGATAGGCTAAGGTATGCACATCTTCTTTGCTTACATAGTTTCGTCCTTGCATTAATGCACGTGCTTTACAGGCCATTAACAATCCTATACTTGCACGGGGACTTGCACCATACTCAATCAACTCTTTATTTTTTCGTGTTCGATGAATTAAATCAACAACATTATTTTTTATGTCATTAGCTACAGGTATTTTTCGTACCATCGCTTGCATTTGTAATATTGCTTTTGCATCGACTATTGGTTTTAACGAGTCTGTTGTTCGTTCTTCTTCTGTAAATCTATTAACAATTTCTAATTCTTCGTGTGACTTTGGATATTCTGTTTTAATTTTGAATAAAAACCGATCACTCTGCGCTTCAGGCAGAGGATAGGTTCCCTCTTGTTCCACAGGATTTTGTGTTGCTAATACGAAGAATGGACGATCCATTTTGAACACATGTGTTCCTAACGTGACTTGTTTTTCTTGCATTGCTTCTAATAATGCACTTTGTGTTTTTGGTGTTGCACGATTAATTTCATCCATTAAAATAATGTTTGCAAATAATGGTCCTTTTTGGAAAACAAATTTTCGTGAGCCATTACTTTCTTCTAAAACGTGTGTTCCTAAAATATCTGAAGGCATTAAATCGGGTGTTCCTTGAATTCTACTAAAACTTAAGTTCATTAATCGAGCGAGAGAATTGACCATTAATGTTTTTGCAAGGCCAGGATACCCTTCAAGTAAAGAATTTGAGCCACAAAGGATGGATAAAATGGTTTGTCGCAAGACTTCTTCTTGTCCAACAACAATATAGCCCACATGGTCGAGAAGGTTGTCTATGGTGGTTTTTACGCCTGCCACGGTTGTTATATTTGTTGTCATTTGAGGATACTTCCATCATCACCCCAAATTCTATAATAGTAAAACACTCATCATTTATTAAGATTATTGTAAAACTGTTCAACTATGTGTTGTTCTTCTGGTGGGATTGTTTCACTGTAACTTGCGTCTTGTTCCACACCAACATCACCGGTAAAACCTATAGTTTGTGTATCTGGTGTTTCAAGCTCACCATCTTGGCTCAAATCTATCTCATTTGACTCTGTTGTTAGTTCCACATCGGCATCACTATCGCTCTCACGTGCACGTTCATCATAGACTGTGCGTCCAGAAACACTTCCTTCACCAGGACCGCCACCAAAGGAAAACCCTTCACCATCACTGTCTGTAAAAGTTTCAAGGGCTGTGCCAAAGGTAAAGTCACTTGTGTGCACAGCAAAAACAACAAACCCTAAAAGAATGATACCAAAAAGTCGTATGATTGTTCGTCGTCCACTTAAGAAATCGTAAAAGCTAACGAAACCAATTTTTTCTACTACTTCTCGACGAAGTGTATCAACAATGTCATTGTTTTGTTCACTTGTGTCAGCAGCGGTGCGTAATTGCCATTCTAAATTTGGTAATTTCCGTTCTATTTCGCGTAAGTTTGCTTGTTGTGATGCCTTGATAAAACCCCAAACTAAATATACCCCCCCAAGAAGAAAAGCATACACACTAGTAACGCCAAATAATAATAATCCTCCAGAAATAACTAAACCAATAAGAAAACTGTCCATAAAACAGTCAAAGAATTTTGAAATAACGAGACTGCGGCGTACACGGTTGATATTGCTGTGAATGTTCATTATGAGGGGTCCTTAGAGGTAGTCGTCACAAACGCTGATAGGCTCTACAATAGGGCCATCGTCATCGGTAATACAATCTTTATAGTCTTCTGCAAGATTTTCTTTAACAGTAACATTAACAGTAAGATCTGCGATTGTTGTTTTTGCATCTGCAATTTCTATATCTGCATTTTCTAAATTTTCTTTTAGTTTATCATACAATGTTTTGAGATCATCATATTCTGAGTTTAATTCTGATGCACTTTCTCCCTTTGCAGTTACTTCTTCTGAAAGGTCAACAACTTTTCCTGATAAGTTCGAGACTTCATCTGTTTTTGAAGCAAGTGCAGTTTCAAGAAACTCATTTTCTGAATTTAAATCTGAAACTTTCGAACCATAGACAATAAAAAGTACAATAACTACAACAGCAAGAACACCTACAAGTACCCAAGGTAATGAAGAAGGTTGTCTGTGAGAAACAAGGGATTGTTTTTTTGGAGGGTTTCCTTCAAAACCTAACCCTTTTTCTTTTAATTCATCGAGTTGACGTTGAACGCGAGCAAGTTCTTTATTTCGTTTTTTTGCACGCCAGTCCCTTTCAGCCATCTTGTTATCTCCTATTGTAACTTTAAATATTTTTGCGTTCTTGAACCGTTCTGAACCACACGTCAAGTATGAAAATGGCCATGGCTAAAGCAAGAAGTGGCCAAATAAATAATTCTTCTTCACCATGCGTAACGGTTTCACTTGCTTTGAGCGTTTCTTCAACACTCACAAGAGCATTCAAATCAGTAAGAGTCTTCCCACCAGTAGCAGTAACAAGAGACGCTAAGGCCATGTTATTACCTAATCTTTCATATTCTCTTGGATAATTAACACTGTAGGTATACTCACCTAATGAATAAAATCCTGAAGTTGAAGCAGTTGTTGTTGTACTATAGGACCCGTCTGCTTCCCGTGAAAAGCTTACCCCTTCGATGATAGGGAGTTTTTCAGTAACAAATGTTAAAATAACATCTTCGCCAACACGTGGATCATCCACTTTGAAAAACGTGTCTTTTTTTCGTTCTGGATCGCCAACAGTCCAGGAAAGCATGCGACTAATAATTTTACTATTAGATCCTTTATACATTTCACCAGCCCATTGTTGCCCATTGTCTGAAGAAAGAACAGCAACACGGCCGAGTCCTGTGCGCCAAACACTCAACAAAGGATCTCCTGTTCCTGAAGTAAGTAACAATTCTGCAGAGTTTTTTGGTAATACTTGGTTTGTACCATGCACTGTTGCTGTGGGTATAACACCTTCAGTAATGAAATGGGTATCACTATAAACAGTAATAACGGCGTTACTATCACTGCTTGTTTGTTTTGTTGGGTCACCGAATAAGAGGGAGAGTTCTTGTACAGAAAACAAACCTGAGTAATATGCCCCGCCTGTAAGTTCACTTAAAGTTTCATAATCACTAAGTGATGTTCCTTGACCGACACCCACACTATAAATACTTACACCCTCATCATTTAATTCACGTAATGTTTTATCTGAAATTTCTGGGGGGCATGTCTTACATTCTGTGATGTAGTATCCTAAATTGAGATTGCCCGTGTCTCCATCCCCAAAAATAATAATATTTTTCCCGCCTGCTTGTTGTGCAAAAAGATCTTGTGCTTCTTGGAGCGCTTCTTCTAGATTCAAATTAAAGTCACTGGTAGGGGGGTGGCTTGCAACCCATTGTGTTATTTCTGATTCTTCAACAGTACTTAATGCTGTTAATGGCCATACATCAATGACATCCTTTGCAAAGAGAATAATACCTATATTATGGCCTTTGTCTAATGTTTCAATGATGTTTGTTGCAAGGAGTTGTGCTTGGTTTGCAGCATTATTAGCACCAGTACTTCCAGAGAGATCAATGAGTAAGACTAAATTGGTGCTACCACTTTTTTTGCCACTGCCACTTACGGTTACAGGTAATAGATCTTCAAAGGAACTTCCTTGATAATCTCCTCCATCAAAGGCTTGTTTGCCCCCAACAACAACAAGACCATTACCTTTTTCTATGTATTTGCGTAAATCTTTAACAGAACTTTTTATTTGGCTTTCATCTTGGTTATCTATAACAACTGTGTGGTATCGATCAAGATTATATAATGGTCCTGTTTCAACAGTGTATAATTTACTGAGACTTGCGTGAAGGGGACTACCGATTTCTCCCATGTACAATACTTTTGGTTTTTCTACAACCTTTAATGTTTTATAGAAAATATTATTTTCAGAAAAGTGATCTTTTCCGGTGAGTTTTGCCATGAGTTCATGATTTCCTTCACTAAACATTTTTGTGTAATCTACTGTCCCTGCTTTACTCATAAGCACTTCTTTACCATCAACAAATAGTTGTGCAAGTTGGGGTGTTGCATCTGTTCCTCGTACGACAACACTCACCGTAGTGTCAATGTTTGGACCAACTTTATCTGGACCAACAATACTTACACTGTAATCTGTTTCTACAACGGGTTGTTGTAACCAACTTATGCTTTTATTTTTTGTACGTGCAAGTGTTTCTACACTAGATAGGTCAACACCATGGGTAACATATCCGTCACTTAACAAGAAAATATTATTACCATCGCGTAATGCATCCGTCAAGGCATCGCCAACATCAGAAACAATACTACCGCCAAAATGATGGTGTTGTGTTCTTGATACTTGTTTTAGTGAAGTATAGGCAACACCCCCAATAGAATCACCAAAAAGACTGTATGATGAACTGTTATCTTCTAATAATACAACACGTTCTGCACCTCCACCAAAGATAGTGCTTGGACTGAAGGGTTCTGCAAGGGCAAGGACAAGAAGAATCATAATAGCTGTTCTCGTGAGTAACAATCGCTTATCCGTTCCTTGTAAGACTAAGAAGAAGAATCCTACAAGAAGAAGTAGTCCTAGGTATATTGGTGCAACGAAGTAAGGCGATAAAAATTCAAACACGGTATCGTTTCCTCCTCATTAATCGGTTTAAATAAATCCATTCAAGTAAGATAAAGAAGAGCGCTATCAACAAGAGTGGTTTCCAAAGAGGTTGTGTAATAGTAGTTGTTGTAGTGGTTTCAGAGGATTCTGATGAGGCAATAGATTGTTCTTGGATGGTTGATTCTTTCTCACTAAGTAAGTTAACACCATAGCCTTTGCCATTCAACGAATGAGATCCAACAGTATCTAGGACCACAGGATGGCCGTTGTCAAGTAAGACGGTTCCACTAAGCACATTCATACTGTGGATGTCACGTACACCTGCAAGTTGTTTAACAAGACGCGTCCATAAGAGTGGGTAGTCTGGTCTATTTTCAAATCCTTCTTCAAGTACACCATAATAACTGATAGTTCCTTTACCAACTGGTGTAATCATCATGATAGGTTGGCTTCCTGCTGTAACATACACGCCTTCGCATTCTTCTGCACAAGTAATCTGGCGTACTGATTGTTGTCGTCCAAGACTCAAATCTTTTGTTAATGCAGTGTCTCGTACAATGGTTGCTTGGCCACCACCAACAGTGTCATCAATAGTGTATGGTAAAAACCCTCCAAGGTTTCCTTTACTTTTTGATGAAGGAATAATAATAACATGGTGTCCTGATGAAAGAACATTTTCTAATGTTGTTGCAAGCCCACCTGAAAGCGTTGGTATTTGGTCAAGAATGTACACATCATATTTCTTTTTGGGTATTGTTCCTGGTGTCGTAGTATCTACAATAAGTTGGGGTGATGCTTTGAGTGCTGCAATAAGATGTTTATTTTCTTTGGAACCAATAACTAATACGTGTGCATTTTCTCCTTGTTCATTAACAAGCGTTAACGTATCATCTGCAGGAAGAGCATCGTCAACATCAAGTTTGAGCGTTGTTTTTCCTTGTGGTAACGTAAAACTATACGTGTGTGTATTTCCTTGTGGTAAAATAAGTTCGATATCTTTTGCAACACCTTTTAACATAACAGTTTGTGTATCACAACAAAAATTAGTAATGACCGCAGTACTTTCTCCTGTAGAAAGTGTTAACGAAGTAAAACCAACATTCTTTTGTTCTGGTGTTAAGGGTATGGTTAAAACAGTAGTATGTTTTTGTAATGAGTTTAATGCTTCTTGTACATTGCCACCTTCTGTATCATCAAAATCACTAATGACAACAGTGGTTACTGTTCCAGGTAATGATTGTGCTAAGGTCTCTGCAATGTACATTCCTTCTGCTATACTTGATCGACCACCGCCTGGTTGGAGATTATTAAGAGCATCACGTGCATCACCTGCATCTCCTTCGCGGAGAAGTATTTGTGGTGGGTGACTCAAGGTGACAATAGTTGTGCTTCCACCTAAATTGTTCAATGCAGATTGTTTTACTTGTTGAAACATCTCTTTAGAACCAACACTTGCACTAGTATCAATTACTAAAAGAACAGTGCCTTCATGAACACTCCCTGAAGTGAGATATGGTGCAGAAAAATAGAGTGCTATGAACAATAAAATAAGTAATTGTAGCAATAATAATGGATCATTAAGGATTTGTTGAAAGAAACTTCTCCTACTTTTGAATTGTTTATTTCCTTTCAAAAAAATCAAAGAAGGAATAGTTATTTCCTTAGGTTTTGGACGGATTAAATATAAAATAAGAAGAGGTATAAGAGAAAGTAATGCAAGGAGGCCAATGGGGTTACTGAAGGCTGGAATCATACAATTTCCTATGATTAAAAATTTAAATAGATATAGAGACAGGAACGCTCATGTGTGAGCGTTGCAATTAAAAATTTAGAGTATTTCTCTAATGCGTTCAATGTGTTCTGCAACACGATGACCTGTATCAGTTAATTTGATGGTTTTAATTCTACCATTTTTTTGAAACTCTACTAGCTTTGCCGTTTCCATTTCTTGGAGGATTTTTACTGCGTGACTATACGTGCAGTCTACTTCCTTTGCTAAAATTGAACCGTACCGACTTCGATTGCCATTGCGTAGGGCAACGAGCATCATTGCAGGTTTTGACCTAAAGAATACTTCAAAAATTTCTTTTTCAGTTTTTTTCATAAATTTTGCCCCCACTTTTTGTTAAGTGTAAATGAAAAGTTAATTGACCGCGTCTTTTTCCTTTTCTGAATGACGACTGCCTTTACCCTATTTAAACCTTTTTGTTACATCATGTATTTTTGAGTTGCTATTTAAATACTGGGTGGAGAGACCAAAAGCCCTTTATATATTGCGGTGTCAAAAATATCATGCTTGACATCAAGTTTATTGTGGAACATCCCACAGACGTTAAAAATATGCTGAAAAAGAGGTTTAAAGAGGACCGTATTTGGATGGTTGATGAACTTCTCAAAGATTTTGTTGCATTAAAAGATTTTAAAAAACGTGGTGATGACTTACGTGCACAACGAAATACTCTTTCTCAAGAAATTAACACGTTAAAAAAAGCAAAAGAAGATGCGTCTAAGAAAATTAAAGAAGCAACTGCATTACCAAAGAAAGTTGCAGAGTTAGAAGAAGATGTGCAATTGTTACAAGCTGAAATGAAAAAGAAATTACATCAAATTCCTAATATGATTCATTCATCTGTTCCTAAAGGTAAGGATGAATCAAAGAATAAACTTGAACGCAAGTCTGGTAGGAAAACACCACACACAAAATCGTTAGTATCTCATGTTGATTTATTAGAAACGCTTGACGGTGCAGAATTAGAACAAGCATCAAAAGTTTCTGGTGCACGATTTTATTATTTAAAGAATGAATTAGCACAACTTGACATGGCAGTACTTCAGTTAGCAATTGATATGATACGAAAGAAAGGATATTCGTTTATACAAACACCACAATTGTTACGTAAAGAGATTATGGAAGGTGCTGCAGAGCTTGATGATTTTGAAGAAACATTGTACAGTGATCAACGTGAAGATTTATTTTTAATTCCAACAGCAGAACACGCAATGGTAGCATATCATGCTCAAAAAACGTTAACAACATTACCGCAAAAACACATTGCTGTTTCTACATGCTTTAGACGTGAAGCAGGATCCCATGGTAAAGATACAAAAGGATTATTCAGAGTGCATGAGTTTCGTAAGGCAGAACAATTTGTTGTCTGTCATCCTAAAGAGTCATGGAAAGTGCATGAAGAACTCATAAAAAATGCTGAAGAAATCATGAAGGCGTTAGAACTACCCTATCGTGTCGTTAATATAGCTTCTGGAGAGTTAAATAATACTGCAGCAAAGAAGTATGATATAGAATCATGGATGCCTGTACAAAACACCTATCGTGAAATGGTTTCGTGTTCTAATTGTTTAGATTATCAGGCAAGGAAATTAAATATAAGATACAATGTTAACGGTGAAAAAGGATATCCTCATTTACTAAATGCAACTGCAGTGGCAACACCACGTATTCTTGTAGCAATTTTAGAGAATCACCAACAGAAAAATGGTTCTATTAAAATTCCAAAAGCCTTGCATAAATATCTCAATTTCAAAGTAATTAAGCCAAAAAAGTAAGTTTTTTCCATAATCCTTAAATAAATAGCTTTTTCTTCGCATTTTCATGGTTGAATTAATTTTCACAGAAAAACCTGCACAAGCTGAAAAGATAGCATTTGCTCTTGGAGATAACGTTCCCGTTAAGAAAACATTAGGTAAGGCGCCATATTATGAATTGCAACATAACGGTAAAGATATTATTGTTGGATGTGCAGTTGGTCATTTGTATGGGTTAAAAGAACTTAAGAAAAAGAAGAAGGGCTGGACGTATCCTGTCTTTGATGTTGATTGGATTGAAGGTCATTCTATTAGAAAATCTCAAGCGTTTTCTAAAGTGTATTTAGATGCGTTAAAGAAGTTAGTAAAAAAAGCTGATAGTTTTGTTGTCGCATGTGACTTTGATACGGAAGGGTCGGTTATTGGATTTAATTGTGTTCGTTTTATTGCAAAGAAAAAAGATGCGAAACGAATGAAGTTTTCAACGTTAACAAAGGATGAATTAGTTGAGTCCTATGAGAATGCTTCTGGACACCTTGATTTTGGTGTTGTGGAGGCTGGTCTAACACGTCATTTTTTAGATTACTTTTGGGGTATTTCTTTATCGCGTGCATTGACGTTGGCTATTAAAGCAACAGGGTCATTCAAGTTAATGACGGCTGGTCGTGTCCAAGGTCCTGCATTGAAAGTTGTTGTTGAAAAGGAAAAAGAGATTAGTAAGTTTAAACCAGATCCATATTGGGAAATTATGTTAGATGGTTCTGTGAATGAAGAACCTGTTGTTGCACGTCATAAGGAAGGGAGGATCTTTGATAAGAAACGTGTTGATGCTATTTTGAAAACAACAAAAAACAAACCTGCGTCTATTATAGCAATGAAGGAACGTGAGGTGAAAAAGGCACCGCCCAATCCATTTAATTTAACAGGATTGCAAACGGAAGCGTATTCGTTATTTGGTATGAATCCTAAAGATACATTATCTGTTGCACAGGATTTGTACACGGCTGGTTATATTTCGTATCCGAGAACATCTTCACAAAAGTTGCCTGCATCATTGGGTTTAAAGAAGTTAATTACAAAGATTGGTAAACAAGCAGCGTATGCTGATTTGTGTGAACAGTTACTTGCAAAACCATTACAACCGAATGAAGGAAAGAAGTCTGATTCTGCACATCCTTCTATTTTTGCAACCGGTGAAGTTGGTAAGATGACTGATCGTCAAGCTAAAATGTATGATCTTATTGTTCGTCGTTTTCTTGCAACGTTTGCTGATGATGCTATTCGTAAAACGGTAACGGCAGAGATTGGTGTGAATAAAGAACTCTTTTTAGCAAAGGGTACAACAACAAAAACACCAGGATGGCATGTCTTTTATGGTCCTCATGTGAGATTGAAAGAAGAAGTATTACCGCCATTGAAAGAAGGTGATACATTGGATAAGCCGAAGATAACAAAGGAAGATAAAGAAACAACACCACCTAAACGGTATTCTCAGGCGTCACTAATTAAAGAGATGGAAAATTTAGGTATTGGTACAAAAGCAACGCGTGCTGCCATTATTGATTCATTGTATCAAAGAAATTATGTTGTTGAAAATTCTGTTACAGCAACGAAGTTGGGCATGGAAACAGTTCGTTCGTTAGAAAAGTATTGTCCTGAAATTTTAGATACAAAATTAACACACCATTTTGAAGAAGAAATGGAACAGATTATGGAACAAAAGAAGAACCGTGAAGATGTGTTAGAAGAAGCTAAAGTTGCATTAACAAAGATTTCTGATCATTTTAGAAAACATGAAAAAGATATTGGTGAAGTGTTAATTAAAGCGTCAAGAGAAACAGAGTATGAAATTAATACATTAGCTGATTGTCCTAAATGTGAGAAGGGTGTTATTCAAATTCGTATGGGTCGTTTTGGTAAGTTTGTTGCGTGTAATCAATATCCTGATTGTAAAACAACATTTTCATTACCAAGTATGGCGTTGATTAAGAAGCAAGATGCATTGTGTAAGGATTGTGGATTTCATACAGTGTTAGCAATTCGTGCAGGTAAACGACCGTTCACCTATTGTTTGAGTAAAGAGTGCCCGCCAAAAGTAGCATGGCGTAAAGAACAGGAAGCGAAAAAGGCTGCTAGGGAACTAACTAAGAAAACAACAAAGAAGAAGGTAAGAAAGAAAGCTACGAAGAAAGCATCTAAGAAAACAACTAAAAAGGCAACAAAGAAAACAACGAAGAAATGACAAACACTATACTTATTGGAACACCTATTTACGAGGGTGCAGAACCGTTCTTTGAAGAGTACTTGGAGGCAGTTAAGCAGCAAGAGAATAATCCTCATATTCTTTTTGCTGATAATTCTAAAACGACAACGTTCTTTGCTATGTTAAAGAGTAAAGGGTTGGACGTTATCAAGACAGAAGGTAAGGATAAGTTTGAACGTGTTTTTGCATCACGCGAGGCCATTGTAAAACAGTTTTTAGCTGGCACCTATACACATCTCTTTTGGGTTGATGCTGATGTTGTTTTGCCTGCAAATGCGTTAACATATTTGTTAGCTGCTGACAAGCCTATTGTGTCAGGTATGTATTTGAGTCCTTTTGTGTATCCCAATGTTTCTTTGATCCATCCTGTTGCATACAAGTTAACCGAGAATGTAGAGTTACGATTACCCTTGCAATCTCCTGAAATTCGTCAGGGTGAAATTAAAGAAATGCATTCTGTTGGATTTGGATGTTGTTTAATCAAACGTGAAGTTATTGAAAAAACACCATTACGGTTAATCCCTAAGACGAATTCAACTGAGGATATTTTATTCTGTGTTGATGCACGTAAGAATGGTTTCAAAACCTTTGTTCATGCTGGTGTGTTATGTAGGCATGGTATGATAGTTAAGGGTGAAAAGAAGTTTATTGATGCTGATAAGTATATTCGTCTTTAAAATAAGAAACCAGTTTCTGTTAATGTAAAGGGTGTTTCATGATCATTGATACGTATTGTTCGTTGTTCTTGTTGTTCATCTAAGTAAATAACATGGTCGCACCATTTAGTTACGTAGTTTTTTCCGAGTGGTTCTGTAATGTTTCTTGTTATATCTTGGTATACTTGGTTACAGACAACAACAAGTTTTGTGCGTGCTATTTCTTTTAAGATACGCATTTGGCGTGCAAGTTCGTTATTGGCTTCTGTTCTACTTTTTTTACTTGCTTCACGATAGTGTTTGCCGATAGTATCTAAACCAATGAATGAAAAGAGTTGTTCGTTATCTGATGTTCTGTTGATTGTTTCTCCTTGGTTTTCATAATCTTTCGGTCGAACAACGAGTAAGTTATCTAATGGAATAGTATCTTTGGTTATTTGTTTGAAACGGTCAATACTAAAGCCATGTTCTGTGTCGATAATGAAGGCCTTGCCTGTGCAGCTGCTTGCAAGTTCCATTAAGAACGTTGTTTTACCAACACCTGCTTTACCATACACTAAGAAGAGTCCTTTATCCGGGCTAATGCCTTGGCGTGCGAGGAACTCATGAAGATTCATAAGAGCTTCTGATAATGGTGCTTTAAGAAATAATCTATTCAGAAATCGTAGGATTGTTTTTTCAACCAATACATTTATATACAGCACGTATATACTTCTCGTATACACAATGAAATCTCTCAATGAAGCATCTATTGTCTGTAAAGAATGTAAGCAAGAAGCAAAGAAATCATATGTCCATAAACAGGGTTTTAAACTTCGTTCGTGGGAATGTCCATCATGTCAAGAACAATGGATTCATCCGCTTGATGTAGAAGAGTATAAAAAATTCAAAAACATGTGTAATAAGACCTATTCCGTTAAATTACGGTTAGTAGGCAACTCATACGCTGTATCTATCCCTAGAGAAATCATTGATTATCAACAAGATGCCTTCCAAGAAATAGACAACATCATTCGTATGTCCTTAGAATCACCGGAAAAATTGAGTTTATTTTTCTCAAAGAAAATGGGGGAAGATTTATTAAAGCGATAACATCAAAATACCAAAAATGAAAGAACCAACCGTCCAACTCAAAGTACAAGAAGCATATCAAGAAGAAGCCTACAAAGGTATTATTCGTATAGATTCGCAAACGATGCGTGAAATCGGTATTAAGACTGGTGACATTGTTGAAATTACTGGTGGTCGAACAACATTAGGTATTGTTGATAGAGCATACCCTTCTGATATTGGTCAAAAGATTATTCGTATGGATGGTTTAATTCGTCGCAATGCTCGTACAGGTATTGGTGAAGCAGTGACGTTAAAGAAAGCAGAAATGCGTGAAGCTAAATCTATTACAATTGCTCCTGCACAACAAGGTGTTATGATTCAAGCAGCTAATCCTGAATTGTTTAAACAAGGATTGTTAGGTCGTGCTGTTTTGAAAGGTGATGTCATTTCTATTGGCGGTTCGAAACGAAGAAAACGTACAATGACTGGTTCACCGTTCGAAGAAATTTTTAATGTGTTTGAAGACTTAAGTGGTCCCACATTTGGTTTTGGAACGTTAAAGTTTATTGTTGCTGATGTGCATCCAAAAGCTCCTGCTATTATTACAGAAAACACTGCGTTAAAGATTTCTTCAAAAGCTGTTGAAGTATCTGATGGCGAAAGTAAAGTTCCTGAAGTAACCTATGAAGATATTGGTGGGTTGCAAGAAGAAATTAGAAAGATTAGAGAAATGGTCGAATTACCGTTAAAGAAACCTGAAATTTTTGAAGGGTTAGGTATTTCTCCACCGAAAGGTGTCTTGTTACATGGCCCACCTGGTACAGGTAAAACATTACTTGCAAAGGCTGTGGCTACAGAAACAAATGCTAATTTTATTTTAGTTAATGGTCCTGAATTATTATCCAAGTTTTACGGAGAAACTGAAAAGAAGATTCGTAATTTGTTTGAAGAAGCAGAAAAGAATGCTCCTACAATTATTTTCATTGATGAGATTGATGCTATTGCACCAAAGCGTGAAGAAACATATGGTGAAGTAGAACGTCGTATGGTCTCACAATTACTCACAGTTATGGATGGGTTAAAGTCACGTGGTCGTGTTATTGTTATTGGAGCAACCAATAGGCAGAACGCATTAGACCCTGCATTACGTCGTCCTGGACGTTTTGATAGAGAAATTACTATTGGCGTTCCTAACCGTGAAGGTCGATTAAAAATTATGAAGATTCACACGAGAAACATGCCACTTACAAAGGATGTTAATTTAGATAAGATTGCTGCTAAAACACATGGGTTTGTTGGTGCAGATTTAGAATCATTATGTAAGGAAGCGGCTATGAATGTTATTCGTCGCGAAATGCCTCTTATTAATAGTCATGAAGAGGAAGAAGGAATTGCACAAGAAGTAAAGAAAAACTTGAAAGTAACTGCTGAAGATTTTACTGCAGCATTACGTATTGTTCGTCCATCTTCATTACGTGAAGTTTTAGTTGAAGCACCAGATGTTAAATGGGAAGACGTTGGTGGATTAAAAGAATTAAAACAAGAATTATCTGAAGCTATTGAATGGCCGTTAAAAAATCCTGAAACATTCCGTCGTTTAGGTATTAAACCCCCGCGTGGAATTTTAATGTATGGTCCACCTGGTACAGGTAAAACCTTAATGGCTAAAGCTGTAGCTAACGAATCTGAATCAAACTTTATTTTAGTAAAAGGTCCTGAATTATTAACCAAATGGGTTGGTGAATCTGAAAAAGGTGTGCGTAAAGTCTTTGAACGTGCACGACAAACTGCTCCAACAATCATTTTCTTTGATGAAATTGATGCGTTAGCAACGAGACGTGGTTTGGATGCTGGTTCGCAAGTAACCGAACGTGTCGTGAATGCATTGCTTGCTGAAATGGATGGTCTTGAAGAATTAAATGATGTTGTTGTCTTAGCAGCAACGAATCGTCCAGACTTAGTCGATCCTGCATTGTTACGTCCTGGTCGTTTTGATCGTATTATTGCAACACAATTACCTGATGAAGAAACACGGTTAGAAATCTTAAAGATTCACACAAAAGATATGCCGATGGCTAAAGATGTTAATCTCAAGGAAATCAATGTTAAATTAGAAGATTTTAATGGTGCAGATATTCAAGCAGTATCTCGTGAGGCAGCAATGTTTGCGTTACGAAGTGATATTAAATCGGGTGAAGTATCCCTTAAAGATTGGAATGCTGCATTAGAAAAAATAATGCCTTCATTAAAACAGGATGAAATTAAGAAGTACAAAGCTATTGAAGATAAGTACTTACGTGCAGCACGTGTAGCACAACAATCATCTGCTAACCAAAGTTATATGGGTTAACACTATGAAAAAGAAAACAACTATTTGTGGTATGTCTAACGAGTCTACAGGCAGTGCATTCTATGGATTGGGATTTGTTGGTGCGGCTGTGTATTATATATCTACAGCAACAACCTTTTGGATGGGTGTTCTTGGTGTCTTAAAAGCAATTGTTTGGCCTGCATTTTTAGTTTTTGAATTGTTAAAATACTTAGGTATGTAAGAACTAAATCTTCGTCGTAATACCTGTTCCTATTTCAATGGTATTCTCGTGTTGTGTGACCATGCCATTTTTCTTTTCAGGTAAGATGGTATATTGTTTGATAACACCTTCTCGTTCTAAGAGTGCTAATAAGAATTTAATGTTGGGTGTATCTTTTAACCATCGTTCTGTAAAGGGTAATGTGTTGTAAGTTTTTTCTATGTGTCCCATTAACTTTCGTGCTCCTGGTAATCGTACTGGTTTTTTCTGTAAGAAGCCATACACGCCACAAGGTTTACCTTCGCTGACAGAACCAATACCATCGGTAGCAAAGGGTTCTATGGCAATGTATTGTCCTTCAACAAGTGTTTTTTTATTACCATTATCATAGTTTGGTATTGCAGGTGCAGTATGGACCTGCCATAAGCCAACACCATGACCACTTAAATTTGTAATAGGATTGAATCCATGACTGCGAATAGTATCTTCAACAATAGCACCAAGTTGATAAATAGGTCTACCCGGCGTTGCTAAATCACATGCAGCAAGACATGCTTCTTTGGATGCACGAATAAGTTTTGCCCATTTGTTTGTTCCAATTTCAACAGTACATGCATTGTCTGCAACAGCACCGTTAATGTGGACACCAATGTCTAACTTAATGACGTCTCCTTTTTTCACAATGTTTTCTTCAGGATCGTCAATGAAAGGACAGTAATGTGCGGCAACATGGTTGACGGAAATATCCATGGGAAATGCTGGAAAGCCACCTCTCTTTATGATGAAATCTTCAACAGTATCCACAATATACGTATAACTTTTACCTGCGACACATACTTCTTGTGCATATTCACGTGCTTGTGCTGCTAATTTTCCTGCTTTGAGCCAATCGTTCATTAAAAGTCTCCTAAACTTTTTTGTTTATGTTCTGCGAGTAAATCCTCTTTTTTATATCCTACTGCTTCGAAGATACGTTCTACTGCAGGAATAATTTGGTTCTTAATATAGTATTCGGCATCATAGGCTTCTGCTTCATCTGCTGGCACGGAACGTCCACCAATACTCCCTTTTCCTTCCTGGACAACATATGTAATGGTACTGCCAATACCTGGTGTTTCTCCTCGTTTAATGAGTTGTCGTGCTACTTTAACATGGGGTCCTTCTGCAGTGTATTCGTCAACGCCTCGCGTAAGTTTTTTACTGATGTGTACTTGTTCAATAGGTAGCTTGCCACTTTCTGTTTTCATTAAAACGTCTCGCACGTATCGTACGGCTTTTTTTATGTCATTATCTTCGAGAATAATACGTAAGACTTCTTTTTGTGTGTCTTTAGCAATGCCACTCCAATCACCACGTACGGTTTCAAAGCCAACAATTTTTACGTCATGTTCTTCATCAATGAGTGCATACTTTTTCTTTGCTCCTGTTTTATCTCCTTTTTTCATAACAAAGATGCCACGTGGATAGAAACCATCAAGTTCTAATTCCATTAAACTCGGTAGTTCTTTGTTAACATCGTCTAAGAATGTTTTTGCATTGGCTAATGTTTTCTTACCACCTAATGAAAGAAAGATACTATCGGTGTCTCCATAAATAACTTTGAACTTTTCTTTTTCTGCTTTTTCTATAAGCTTTGCAATGTAATCTCTTCCGTAGGCTGTTGTTGATGCTGCACATTCTTTACAATACCATCGTGCTCCTGAAAAACCAAAATATCCATAGGCACTATTTGCAAGTATTTTCAAACTGTATTGTCGTGCATGTAACACAGGATCTTTTTTATTTTTCTTTAACATTTCTTTAATGCGATTTCTTCGTATTAAAATATCACGAATAAGTTTTGGGAAGATACCATCTTTTTTGTAATTGTAATTGAATGTTCTTTTCTTTCCATGAAAGGTTAATTCTGGTGTTGTATGTGCATCTTTTTTGCCAGCAGTTAGGGTACTTGGACAAATATTGTGAACACTGATAATAGTTGGATACAAACTTTTGAAGTCAAAGACGGCTACGTCTTCATACACGCCTGGTTCTGGTTGGAAAACAAAAGCTCCTTCAACACGGTCCCCGTCACGTGCGCCAATAACATTTTGATAGGGTCTATTGGGTGCAATTTCATTGAATTGTTGTAAATTTTTGAGTAAATAACTTTCTACAAGGCGTCCATAACTCATGCGAGAAACTTCTTCTGGCGGTAATCCTGTTATTTTAACAAATTCATTTAATTGTGGTATCATGATCTCCATGAGCTGAAACGTCCGTTTAGCGTCGATAAGGTTGTATTCTGCGTATTCTCCTAATCGTTCACCACCTTCATCCCATGCTGCATATAATTGACCAACGTCTGCACCTGTTTTTCCTTCACCAAGTAAATGTTTGGCAACAGCATCTAGCGTGTATGAGGGTAAATTTAATTGTCCACTAACGATACGTCGTATGAATTTGAAAATATCCATGTGAGGCATACCCGTTATTTTTGCTGTGGAAGTATTTGCTCGCCGTGAAAAGCGAACATTACTTTCGTCAAGACCCAAATCTAAGTCAATACCCATTTGGTGTGCTCGATCTTTCAAATAAGGAAAGTCAAATCCATCACTGTAGTATCCTACTAAGTAATCTGGTCCAAACGAACGTACGTCATCAAGAAACATGGCAATGAGTGCTTCTTCATTTTTTACAACGGTAACATGTTTTTTTCTTCCAGGATAATCTTTCCATGTTATTACTTTCTTATAATTCCCTGTTCCATACATTGCCACCATAACGATAGGGTCTTCATCACTGTTTGGAGAACGAATTTTATTATAGACTTCAATGTCGAAAGCAAGCATTCTTGGTTGTGTTAACAAACTATCTTCTTTTGCAGTAAGATGTGTTGCTTCAATAGTCATGTCAGTAATGTAATCTTTTTTAATGGCTGTTCCTTTAACAGTACATAATTGTAAAGGTTCTATTCCTGTATCAACAGTGTATCGTTGTGCTAGTGGAATATCTGTTTCTGTACATTTGATAACACCTGTCATTTCTTTAATGTCATCTTTTAAGACGTTGATATCTCGTGGATTGTTAACAGCAATTTTTAATGCATGAACAGTTTCTCCAAGGAATTGTTTTTCTTCGTAGGTAACATTTGTTGCGTGGACGATGCGTTTTGTTTCATCAAGTTTCAAAGCAAGTATTTCTTCTGTTAAGGATTTCACACTACTTTTTTTATCGATGATTGCCCAGAAATATGCTGAAAAAGAGGGGTCTAAAACACAAACGCGTTTATTGTCTGTAGTGCGTCCAAAGAGGCGAATAACACCGCTATTGCCTGCTTCAGGGTCGGTGATACTATCGATACTTAGTGGGTAAAAGGAAAATTCTGGCATAAATCATTGTTCTGATAGTGGAATATAAGCCTTGCCCTCATGGGTGGTCTTCTACAAGGGTTAAATGGGGTGTTAATGTTTCACAGTCCATGTTTTTATGTTTGATGGGTTCTGGTTTGAACATATATGCTCGATCTGCATCAAAATACCCGCACATAAATTTCTCTAAGGGAATACCTGTTCGTTGACTTAACATTAATGTATAGAAATAGACTTGTGTGTTAGCATATTTTTCTCGATGTGCATTGGGTTTGTAGTCCCACACCCATATTTTTCCGTCTTCAATACTCAAAACATCAATGTGTCCTGTTAAGGGTTCATCACTCTTAAACAATGTTTGATATCCTTTCAATTCTTCTGCATGTAACCAAATAGGAACTTCGATAGCAATGGTGTTTTGATCGTTTTCTAACATGAATAATTGTACTTTGCTGTGATTACTTTTGAATCGTTCTTTATTTATGGTCAATCCATTCTTTGCAAAGTCACAGACACGATGACCACGTAAATCGAGAGTACTATGTGTTGTTGAAAACTTCAAACTGCTTCCTCGCGGTCCACTATGGAAGTATGTATCAGGACACGTGTCAAAAACAACGTCAAGATATTCTTTTAATTTGATAATATCATCTGTACATAAAGAATCCAGCTTTGCTTTGTGCACTCGATAGATATAAACACCGCCAGGATGCTCTAGTTTTGTATAACGTACCACCACTTTCTTAAGGGTAAATCACTGTTGTTTTAAAAGCGTTTATATAAGAAAGTATATAAATTCCGGAACGAAAGAAGAGATTATGGGTGTCAAACTTTCAGATCTTGTTGAAAAGAAGAGACTAACGTTCGATGAATTAAAGCATAAAGCAGTTGCCATTGACTTTTCTCAAGCTGCATATCAATTTTTATCATCTATTCGCCAACAAGATGGAACACCATTAACAGATGCTAAAGGAAATATCACAAGTCACTTGTTAGGTGTCTTATCTCGTTCGGCAAATGTGATGGCGCAAGGCATTAAGATGGCCTATGTGTTAGACGGTCCTCCTCCTCAACTAAAAGTACAAACATTAGAACAACGCTATGGTAAAAAACGTGATGCTGAAGAACGGTTTGAAGAAGCAAAGGAAGAAGGTGATGAGGCGTTAATGTTAAAGTATTCAAAACAGTTTGTTCATTTGTCAAGAGACATGGCAAAGGAAGCCGAAGAACTTATTCAAGCGTTAGGTATGCCTACGATTCAAGCGCCTGCTGAAGCGGATGCACAATTAGCGTATTGTTGTAAACAAGGTGATGTGTGGGCTGCGGCAACGTCTGA
>Ga0209992_10001375_pt1 | contig 25986 bp, 22 predicted proteins | sample 2SBtaG_2_FD_182564 | JGI IMG/M metagenome (GOLD analysis project Ga0209992, IMG submission 182564) | Deep subsurface microbial communities from Kolumbo volcano to uncover new lineages of life (NeLLi) - 2SBTROV12_ACTIVE470 metaG (SPAdes)... | ecosystem: Environmental > Aquatic > Marine >... | reverse complement strand
CGGCGCTTGGAGCAAACCTTTAGCAAGACAACTTGGCTTTAAAGTTCCGATAGATACCGAGCGTGGTTACCATGCCATGGTTGATAATTCGACTTGTTTGAAACGCCCTGTAGCTTCAGCCGATAGACAATTTATTATAACCCCGATGAAGCAAGGGCTTAGATTAGCTGGCACCGTAGAGTTTGCAGGACTGGAAGCCGCTGAAAACATGACAAGAGCGACTATGCTTTTAGATCACGCTAAATCGCTAGTTAACGGTATCGAAAAACAAACCGTTAAAACCACGTGGATGGGTCATCGCCCTTCTCTTCCTGATTCATTGCCTGTATTAAATACAGCACCCAATAATAAAAATATTGTATTTGCTTTTGGTCATCAACATTTAGGTCTGACCCAAGCGGCAATTACAGCACAAATTGTCTCACAACTTTGCTTAGGTGAGGAAACTAGCATAGATTTAACCCCTTACAGAATAGACAGATTCTAGGAGCAAAATATGAAGCCATTAGGCGTTGGTACGAAAACCAAACAAGAAGCTTTAGAGTCATTACAAAATATGACTCATGACTTAAAGCCAATTAGCATCGAAGAATACCAGCAGCGTATTAAAAAAGCGCAGCGCTATATGCAAGACAACGATATTGCAGCTTTATATTTGAATGCAGGCACGAATTTAAAATACTTCACAGGTATGCAGTGGTATGCCAGTGAACGCATGGTTGGTGCTATTTTGCCAGCAAAAGGCGATGTGCAATTCATCGCGCCTTATTTCGAAATTGGCACACTATTAGACTACCAAGTCGTTGAAGGTCCAATTCACGGCTGGCAAGAAGAACAGAGCCCTTACCAATTATTCTTAAACGTACTTGAACAGCATGGCATTGGCTCTGATGCTAAAGTTGCCATTGATGAAAGTGCGGCGTTTTTCATTTTTGATGGTATTCGTAACCTTGCTCCTTCTCTTAAGCTAATTAACGGTAAAGAAGTCACTGCACATTGTCGTATGCACAAATCAGAAAACGAATTAAAGCTTATTCAACGTGCTATGGACATGACTGTAGAAGTACATAAAGCAACAGCGAGCATGTTGCATGAAGGGATCACCACGACAGAAGTTGAAGCCTTCATCAACGAAGCCCATAAAAAAGTGGGCGCCCCATCAGGAAACTACTTCGTCATAGTACTGTTTGGTAAAGCAAGCTCGTTTCCTCATGGTGTGAAAGATCCTCAAACATTAAAAGAAGGTGATGTGGTTCTGATTGATACTGGCTGTAAAGTACATGATTACCTATCGGATATCACCCGCACATTTGTATTTGGCGAAGTAACTGAACGCCAAAGAACAATGTGGCAACATGAGAAGAATGCGCAAGCCGCTGCATTCGAAGCGGCACAAATCGGTAATACATGTGGCGATGTAGATAAAGCGGCAAGAGATTATTTAACTTCAGTTGATCTTGGTCCTGATTATCAAACACCTGGGTGTCCACACAGAACAGGCCATGGTATTGGCTTAGATATTCATGAATGGCCTTACCTTGTAAAGAATAACCCACAACTATTAGCCCCAGGTATGTGTTTTAGTAACGAACCTATGCTAGTGATCCCAGATGAGTTTGGTATTCGTCTTGAAGATCATTTCTATATGACGGAAAACGGCCCTAAATGGTTTACTGAGCCAAGTCATAGTATTGATGACCCATTTGGATTAGAAAAATAGCAAAAAGTTAAAAAAGCATTTTAGATGTAATGTTAAGCAAACCAAAGGAAGCATTAGCTTCCTTTTTTTATTTTACGATATACAATGCATATATGTTTCATATATGGAATATATAATGGGTATTGTAAAAATATCAGATGAACTACACGAAGAAATTCGTACAACGTCGTCAGTTATGTCTCGTTCAATCAACTCACAAGCCGAATTTTGGATAAAAATCGGTCGCTTATGCGAAATGCATCCTGACAAAACATTTAACGATTTAATTCAACAAGAGCTCGTGTTACAGCGACAAAAAGAGGCGTCACTGAATGAATGAAGTTACCATTAAATCGGTAGATGAGATTGCACTGATGCGAGAATCAGGCAAGTTGCTCGCCCAAGTGTTCAAAATGCTCGATGACTTCATCAAGCCCGGTGTTTCAACGCTCGATATAGATTCGCAAGTAGAAAGCTATATCGTTAATAAATTAAAGGCGCGCCCTGCTTCAAAAGGCCAATACGGCTATCAGTATTGTCTCAATAGCTCAGTTAACGAAGTAGTCTGTCACGGCGTACCTAGTGCAAGCCAAATTTTAAAAAGCACAGATATCGTCAATATCGACATTACCTTAGAGAAAAATGGTTTTATCACAGATTCAAGCAAAATGTATGTCATGCCAGATGCTAAACCTGATGCTAGAGCATTAGTCAAAGTCACAACAGAAGCGATGTGGTTAGGTATACAAACCGTTAAACCTGGTGCAAAGCTGGGTGACATTGGATTTGCAATACAAAGTTATGTGAGTAAATTTGGCTACACGGTTGTAAAAGAGTATTGCGGCCACGGTATAGGCCGAGAAATGCATGAAGAGCCAAATGTTTTACACTATGGCCGCCCTAATACAGGCCTAACTTTAAAAGAAGGCATGACTTTCACCATCGAGCCAATGATCAACCAAGGTACCGCAAAGGTTAAAACCAAAAAAGATGGTTGGACTGTAGTCACTAAAGATAGAAAGCTTTCCGCACAAGCTGAACACACAATTCTTGTTACAAAAGAGGGTTTTGAAGTACTCACACTTCGTGAAGAAGAACAAATTTAAGTTTTTTACTTGCACTTCTAGCTTCTAGATGAGAAATAAAAAAAAGGCTCCCTTAGGAGCCTTTATTAAACGAGGTTAGATTACCAACCCGCTTTTTCTTTAAGTGCAACACCGATGTCAGCTAGTGAACGAACAGTCTTAACACCCGCAGCTTCTAGTGCGGCGAACTTCTCGTCAGCTGTACCTTTACCACCAGAGATAATTGCACCAGCATGGCCCATGCGCTTACCTGGAGGAGCTGTAACACCAGCGATGTAAGAAACAACTGGCTTAGTTACGTTGTGCTTGATGTACTCTGCAGCTTCTTCTTCAGCTGTACCACCAATCTCACCGATCATTACGATAGCTTCAGTTTGCTCGTCTTTCTCGAACATCTCAAGTACGTCGATGAAGTTAGTACCAGGGATTGGGTCACCACCGATACCAACACACGTTGATTGACCGAAACCAGCGTCAGTTGTTTGCTTAACAGCTTCGTAAGTAAGAGTACCAGAACGTGATACTATACCTACTTTACCTGGCTTGTGGATGTGACCAGGCATGATACCGATCTTACTTTCACCTGGAGTGATAACACCTGGACAGTTAGGACCGATCATACGAACGCCAGTTTGCTCAAGCTTCTCTTTCACGTCAACCATGTCTAGTGTAGGGATACCTTCAGTGATACAAACGATCAGCTGGATACCAGCATCGATTGCTTCTAAGATAGCATCTTTACAGAAAGCAGCTGGAACGTAGATTACTGATGCAGTTGCGCCAGTAGTTTCTACAGCTTCACGTACAGTGTTGAATACAGGAAGACCTAGGTGAGTTGTACCACCTTTACCTGGTGATACACCACCTACCATCTGTGTACCGTACTGGATAGCTTGCTCTGAGTGGAAAGTACCTTGACCACCAGTGAAACCTTGACAGATTACTTTAGTATCTTTGTTAATTAAAACAGACATTATTTGCCCTCCGCAGCAGCAACTACTTTCTCAGCAGCGTCAGTTAGAGACTCAGCTGCAATGATGTCAAGATCAGAGTTAGCAAGAACTTCACGACCTAGTTCAGAGTTAGTACCTTCAAGACGTACAACAACTGGTACGTTTACACCAACTTCTTTAACAGCACCAATGATACCTTCTGCGATCATGTCACAACGTACGATACCACCGAAGATGTTAACTAGAACTGCTTTAACATTGTCATCAGAAAGGATGATCTTGAATGCTTCAGCAACACGCTCTTTAGTAGCGCCGCCACCAACATCAAGGAAGTTAGCTGGCTTGCCACCGTGTAGGTTTACGATGTCCATAGTACCCATTGCAAGGCCAGCACCGTTTACCATACAACCAACATTACCATCTAGAGCAACGTAGTTAAGCTCGAAGCTTGCTGCGTGAGCTTCACGTGCATCTTCTTGTGAAGGATCGTGGAATTCACGGATCTTTGGCTGACGGAATAATGCGTTACCGTCTACACCGATCTTACCGTCTAGACAGTGAAGGTTACCAGCGTCTGTGATAACTAGAGGGTTGATTTCAAGAAGTGCGAAATCGTGATCGATGAACATGTTCGCAAGACCTAAGAAGATCTTTGTGAACTGTTTAATTTGTGCAGGAGTTAGACCTAGTTTGAAGCCTAGCTCACGACCTTGGTAAGCCTGAGGGCCTACTAGTGGATCGATTTCTGCTTTGTGAATTAGTTCTGGTGTTTCTTCAGCAACTTGCTCAATTTCAACACCACCTTCAGTTGAAGCCATGAACACGATTTTACGTGAAGCACGGTCTACAACAGCACCTAGGTATAATTCATTTGCAATATCAGTGCAGCTTTCTACTAAGATTTTAGCAACTGGCTGACCTTTTTCGTCTGTTTGATAAGTAACTAAGTTTTTACCTAACCAGTTTTCTGCGAATGCGCGGATTTCGTCTTTGCTGTCAGCTAGTTTTACACCGCCAGCTTTACCACGTCCACCTGCGTGCACTTGACATTTAACAACCCACTTGTCACCACCGATTTTACCAGCAGCTTCAACTGCTTCTTGTGGTGTATCACAAGCGAAACCTTCAGATACAGGTAAACCATAGTCGGCAAAAAGTTGTTTTGCCTGATACTCATGCAAATTCATGATGCTTTATCCAATTTCTTATACTATTAAAGCTATTTACGAACTCATAAATAGCTATCCCAAATTGCGCCTCTAGTATAGATCCCAAGGCTAAGTATGAAAACCCTAGTTAGACCAAAGCCGCAAAAAAAAAGCTGTATGATTTGTCATACAGCTTAATATCTAAACAATAACGATTATACGTCAAGAAGTAGACGTGTCGGATCTTCTAGAAGTTCCTTAATTGTTACCAAGAAGCCTACTGATTCTTTACCATCAATTTGACGGTGGTCATAAGAAAGCGCTAGGTACATCATAGGTAAAATTTCGACTTTACCGTTTACAGCCATAGGACGCTCTTGGATTTTGTGCATACCAAGAATTGAAGACTGAGGTAAGTTAATGATAGGTGTAGAAAGAAGTGAACCAAATACACCACCGTTTGTGATAGTGAAGTTACCCCCAGTCATATCATCAACAGTTAATTTACCGTCACGACCTTTAAGCGCTAGCTCACGAATCCCCTTCTCAATTTCAGCCACTGAAAGCTTGTCACAGTCACGAAGTACTGGTGTAACTAGGCCTCTTGGAGTAGAAACAGCAATGCTGATATCAAAATAGTTGTGGTAAACGATGTCATCACCGTCGATTGACGCATTTACTTCAGGGAAACGCTTAAGTGCTTCAGTTACTGCTTTCACGTAGAAAGACATGAAACCTAAACGAATGCCATGACGCTCTTCAAATACGTCTTTATATTGCTTACGAAGGTCCATGATTGGCTTCATGTTAACTTCGTTGAACGTAGTAAGCATTGCTGTTGAGTTCTTAGCTTCAAGAAGACGGTTAGCAATTGTTTTACGTAGACGTGTCATAGGTACACGTTTCTGTGAACGGTCGCCTAAAGGTGCAGATAGAGCAGTTGCTGCTGCAGGGGCTGCAGCTGGCTTAGCAGCTGGTGCTTTAAGGAATGCATCAACGTCTTCTTTTGTGATACGACCGCCTTTACCTGAACCTTTGATCTGTGAAGCATCAAGGCCTTTTTCAGCGATTAAACGACGAACTGAAGGTGTTAATACGTCAGAAGATTCATCAGAAACTGGTGCAGCTTCTGCAGCAGGTGCCGCAGCTGGCGCAGCAGCGCCAACAACGATATTACCAATTACTTGTTCGCCAAGTACAGTTTCACCCTCAGCATGGATCTGCTCCCCCATCACACCGTCTTCAGGTGCAACAACTTCTAGTACAACCTTGTCTGTTTCAATATCAACAAGGTTCTGGTCACGGCTTACCGCTTCGCCAGGTTGAACATGCCAAGTTGCAATTGTAGCGTCTGCTACTGATTCTGGAAGTACAGGTACTTTAATTTCCACGTCTTTACCTTCTGTTGCTGCAGCAGCTACTGGTGCAGCTTGTTCATTTGATTGTTGAGCTGGTGCAGCAGCTTCGCCAGCAGCACCAAGTTGAGCAATCACTTGCTCGCCTAATACAGTTGCGCCTTCATCTTCAGAGATAGAAACAATTACACCATCTTCTGGTGCAACTACCTCTAGAACAACTTTGTCAGTTTCGATGTCAACTAAGTTTTGGTCGCGTGATACAGCATCACCAACTTTAACATGCCAAGTCGCTACAGTAGCGTCTGCTACTGACTCAGGAAGAACTGGAACCTTAATTTCGGTTGTCATCTCTTATCCCTTATTTCTTAATTGTTAATGCGTCAGCAACTAACGCGTTTTGTTCTTTAGTATGAGTAGACATATAACCACATGCTGGAGCAGCTGAAGGCTTACGTCCTGCGTAAGAAAGATTTGCACCTGCTGGGATTGCTTCCCAGAAGTGGTGTTGAGAACAATACCAAGCACCTTGGTTTTGTGGCTCTTCTTGACACCATACGAAATCTTTAACATGTTGATAGCGAGACATGACGTCTTCCATTTCCTGATGAGGGAAAGGATACAGCTGTTCAACACGAACAATAGCAACATTGTTTAATTCAAGCTTACGACGTTCTTGTAGTAGTTCGTAATAAACTTTACCGCTACAGAAAACCACTCTTTCAACATTTTCAGGATTGATATCATCAATCTCATCAATCATGTTGTGGAATACACCTTCCGAAAGTTCTTCGAGGGAAGAAACAGCGAGTGGATGACGAAGTAGTGACTTAGGTGTCATTACAATCAGAGGACGACGTAAAGGACGAACCGATTGACGACGAAGCATAGCGTAAACTTGAGCTGGAGTTGAAGGAACGCACACCTGCATATTATGGTCAGCACAAAGCTGGAGGTAACGTTCTAAACGAGCAGAACTATGCTCTGGCCCCTGGCCTTCGTAGCCATGAGGAAGAAGCATAGTTAAACCACATAGACGACCCCATTTTTGCTCACCGGAACTTAAGAACTGGTCAAATACAACCTGAGCACCGTTAGCAAAATCACCGAACTGAGCTTCCCAAAGAACTAATGAGGTAGGCTCTGCTGTTGCATAACCGTATTCAAACGCTAATACCGCTTCTTCAGATAAAACTGAATCGAAAACTTCAAATGCGCCCTGACCTTCACGAATGTTCTGTAGAGGAAGATAGACAGATGCATCTTCTTGGTTGTGAACAACAGCATGACGGTGGAAGAAAGTACCGCGACCAGAATCCTGGCCTGTCATACGAACGTCAGTACCTTCGTCAACTAAAGTTGCATACGCTAAAGATTCAGCCATACCCCAGTCTAATAATTTATCACCGCTCGCCATTGCTTTACGGTCATCATAAATTTTCTTAACACGAGACTGTGCTTTGTGGCTTTCTGGATAAGCAGCAAGCACATTACCAAGCTCTTTAAGCTTCTCAACAGACACCTTTGGATCGTAAGCTACATCCCAATCATGACCTACAAACTTAGACCAATCAGACGAGTGCTTTGTTTCTACTTTTACTTCTTCAACAACACATACACCGTTGTCTAAGCCATTACGGTATTCATCCGCAAGCGCTTTTGAATCATCAGCAGAAATAACACCTTCACTTGCAAGTTTGTCGGCATAAAGCTGACGTGGAACTGGGTGCTTTTTGATCTTCTGGTACATCAATGGCTGAGTTGCATTCGGCTCATCTGCTTCGTTGTGACCGTGGCGACGGTAACAAACTAAGTCAATGACAACATCGCGTTTGAACTGATTACGGAAATCAAGCGCAAGCTGAGTTACGAACGCAACTGCTTCTGGGTCGTCGGAGTTAACGTGGAAGATCGGAGACTGAACCATTTTGGCAATGTCAGTACAATAATCCGTAGAACGAACATCTTCCTGCTTGGACGTTGTAAAACCTACTTGATTGTTTACAACGATACGAACTGTACCACCTACACCAAATGCACGTGTTTGCGATAGATTAAATGTTTCTTGAACAACACCTTGACCAGCAATTGCAGAGTCGCCATGAATTGTAATAGGCAGTGCTTTAGAACCGTTTTTACACCCTAAACGGTCAAGACGAGCTCTTACTGAACCCATGACTACAGGGTTAACGATTTCAAGGTGAGATGGGTTGAATGCAAGCGCCATATGAACATCACCGCCATTTGTGGCGAAGTCAGATGAATAACCCATGTGATACTTAACATCACCCGAGCCGGCTAACTCACCGTATTTACCTGCAAACTCATCGAAAAGTACCTGCGGATTTTTACCAAGTACATTTACAAGAACATTCAAACGACCACGGTGAGCCATACCAATTACAGCTTCTTCTTGTCCGCTCTCACCAGCACGGTGAATAAGCTCTTTAAGCATAGGTACAAGTGCGTCACCGCCTTCTAGAGAGAAGCGTTTTGCACCTGGAAATTTTGCGCCTAAATACTTTTCAAGACCATCAGCTGCAATTAGACCTTTAAGAATTCTAAGTTTAGTTTCTTTGCTAAATTGAGGCTGTGAGAAGGTAGATTCTAAACGTTTTTGTAACCAACGTTTTTCTTCTGTAGAAGTGATGTGCATGTATTCAGCACCGACAGAACCACAATAAGTGGTTTTCAAGGCTGCATACAAGTCTTTGAGTTTCATTGTCTCTTTGCCACAGGCAAAAGAGCCAACATTAAATTCTTTGTCTAAGTCAGCATTATCTAGATCATGATAAGACAAATCTAGATCTCTAACACGTTCTCGTTGCCACAAACCTAATGGATCAAGGTTTGCATTTTGATGGCCTCGAAATCTAAACGCATTGATAAGCTGTAGTACACGTACTTGTTTAGCATCTGTAGTACCAGCTGCTGCAACAACTACTTCTCTGTGTTTGTTTTTCGCAAGTTCAGCAAATTGAGCTTTCACTTCTGAATGTTTTACATCAACATCCACACCATCAACTTTAGGAAGTTGATCAAACACCTCACGCCATTCTTCTGGCACTGAAGTCGTATCATCTAGATACGCCTCATAAAGCTCTTCTACATAAGCTACGTTTCCGCCATATAAATGCGAAGATTCTAGCCATGCCTTCATCACACCTTCGTGCATTAATTAGCCCTTTTTATTCGCGCAGAAATTAAACTAAAACAAGATGACATCTGCAGATGCCATCTTGTGGATTTAACTATGGATTAAACCGAACGATTTAACAACATAGATTTAATCTGACCAATGGCTTTAGTTGGATTTAAGCCTTTTGGACATACGCTTACACAGTTCATGATACTGTGACAGCGGAATACGCTAAATGCATCATCTAAGTCTTTCAGACGCTCTTCAGTCGCAGTATCACGGCTGTCCGCTAAGAAACGGTAAGCATGTAATAGACCTGCAGGGCCGATGAACTTATCTGGATTCCACCAGAATGAAGGACAAGATGTTGAACAACAAGCACATAAAATACACTCATAAAGACCATCAAGCTTTTCGCGATCTTCAACGCTTTGAAGACGCTCAATACCACCTGTTGGCTTGTCATTAATTAAGAAAGGCTTAACTTTCTCGTATTGAGTGTAGAACTGAGTCATGTCGATAACAAGGTCACGAATGACTGGTAAACCTGGTAAAGGGCGTAAAACTACTTTTTTACCCTTTAATGCAGATAATGGAGTAATACATGCAAGGCCGTTTTTGCCGTTCATGTTTAAACCATCAGAGCCACATACACCTTCACGGCAAGAACGACGGAAAGAAAGTGTTGGATCTTGCTCTTTTAGTAATAAAAGTGCATCCAAGACCATCATATCACGGCCTTCTTCTACCTCGAGTTTATAATCCTGCATACGTGGCGCATTGTCCACATCGGGATTATAACGATAAACAGAAAATTCTAATGTTGCCATCGTTAACTCCTAGTAAGTACGTGCTTTAGGTGGGAATGCTTCGCGCGTAGTTGGCGCAAAGTTCACATCACGTTTAGTCATCGAATCAGACTCAGGGTGATGTAATGAGTGACAAAGCCAGTTTGCATCGTCACGCTCTGGGAAGTCAAAACGAGAGTGAGCACCACGGCTTTCAGTACGGAAGTTTGCAGCTACAGCTGTAGAGTATGCAGTCTCCATAAGGTTGTCTAACTCAAGACATTCGATACGTTGTGTATTAAAGTCTGACGACTTATCGTCAAGACGTGCGTGCTTAAGACGCTCACGAATAGCTTTTAGCTGCTCAAGGCCTTCTGCCATTGAGTCACCTTCACGGAATACCGAGAAGTTAAGCTGCATACACTCTTGTAAGTCTTTTTTGATTTGCGCAGGGTCTTCACCTTTACCAGGTTCAGAATTTTCCCAGCGGTTAAAGCGGGCAAATGCCTCATCAATGTTATCTTGAGTAGCATCGCCTGTAGACTCGAAATCTTTCAGGTAGGTACCTAAGAAGTTACCTGCTGCACGACCAAATACAACTAGGTCTAGTAATGAGTTACCACCTAGACGATTTGCACCATGTACAGATACACATGCAATTTCACCAACAGCAAATAAGCCTTCAACGATACGCTCGTCACCGCTTTCATTCACGTTTAGTACCTGGCCATTTACGTTAGTAGGTACACCACCCATCATATAGTGACATGTTGGGATTACTGGAATTGGCTCTTCTGCAGGGTCAACGTGTGCGAATGTCTTAGACAAGTCACAAACACCAGGAAGGCGAAGGTTAAGCATTTCAGCACCAAGGTGATCAAGCTTGAGTTTGATGTGTGGACCCCAAGGACCTTCACAACCACGACCTTCACGGATTTCTGTCATCATTGCACGAGCAACAACGTCACGACCTGCTAGATCTTTAGCGTTTGGAGCATAACGTTCCATGAAGCGTTCGCCATCTTTGTTAAGAAGATAACCACCTTCACCACGACAACCTTCAGTTACAAGTGTACCGGCACCCGCAATACCAGTTGGGTGGAACTGCCACATTTCCATGTCTTGCATTGCAATGCCAGCACGAACTGCCATACCAACACCGTCACCAGTATTGATGTGTGCATTCGTTGTAGACGCATAAATACGACCTGCACCACCTGTCGCAAGCACAACTGCTTTGGATTTAAAATAAACAACTTCACCGGTTTCTATGCATATAGCTGTTACGCCAACGACGTCGTCTTTGTCATTTTTAACAAGGTCTAATGCATACCACTCAGAGAATACGTTTGTTTTGTTCTTTACGTTTTGTTGGTAGAGACAATGAAGAAGCGCATGACCGGTACGGTCAGCTGCTGCGGCAGTACGAGCTGCCTGTTCGCCACCAAAATTTTTAGATTGGCCACCAAATGGACGTTGATAAACACGACCGTTCTCGAAACGAGAGAATGGAAGACCCATGTTCTCTAGTTCGGTGATAGCTTCAGGACCTGTCTTAGTCATGTACTCGATTGCGTCTTGGTCACCAATATAATCAGAACCTTTAACCGTATCGTACATGTGCCATTCCCAGTTATCATCATGAGAATTGCCAAGAGCAACTGTAATACCACCTTGCGCAGACACTGTATGCGAACGTGTTGGGAATACTTTTGAGATCAAGGCACAGCTTTTGCCTGATTCAGAAATCGCAAGAGCAGCACGCATACCTGCACCACCGGCGCCTACTACTACTGCGTCAAATTCACGAACATTATATTTCACTTAAACACCCCATAAAACAAATAGACCAATTGCTACGTAAGCAACGGCCATAAGGTTTAATACGAAACCTAAAATTGAACGCAACGCGGATGCTTTTATGTAGTCTGTTAGCACTTGCCAAAGACCAATGCGAGTGTGAACCATGATACACACTAAAGTGATAAACGTTGCTGCTTTAACGAAAAGGTTTGAGAATAAACCCATCCAAGCTTCATAAGTAAGTTCAGGGGTAAGGAATAAATAACCAACGATAAAGAATGCATATGCTGCAATAATTAACGCGGTAGCACGTAATGATACATAATCTTGTACACCATCACGCTTCAGAGTTGCTTGATTTAAGACCATATCCACACTCCAGCTAGAATTGCAATGATCACCCAAAGTGCAATCGCAATTTTAGCGCTGCTATTGCCCGATTCTAATTCTTCCCAGTGACCCATGTCCTGGATCATATGACGAATACCACCGATAAGGTGATATGTAAGCGCCGCGAAGGTGCCCCATGCAATGAATTTTGCAATAAAGCCAGAGAATAGCTCTTTTACAAATTCAAACCCTTCAGGAGAAGAAAGAGACTCAGACCAAGCCCAAATAACAAAAGTTAAAGCAATGAACAATGCCACACCAGAAATACGGTGAAGAATTGATGCTTTAGCAGTTGCTGGCATAGATATAGTCGTAAGATCTAGATTTACAGGTCTTTGCTTTTTCACAGTTACTTGCCCATCTTGCCCACATAAGGAGCTTCATCTACTTGTTTTTATAAAACCATTTATACCGTATGTATAAATGACACACTCTAGGTAAACCCAATCGCAACAGAAACGAATTTATGTTGTAAATAGATTTACCCACAGTCGACATGGTATTGAACCGCATACATTATATAAGGCCGAGAGTGCTTTTACAATTCTTGTTTAGATTGAGAAGCTTGCGAATTAGCCAATGGTATAATATTTAAACTTAATTAGAATATTTATTATGCACTTTTGCATAATCCTTATAAAAATTGACTTTATACCCCTGTTATACGTTAAAATGATCTGAATTTGCTTAACATTAGTATCACAACATAACAATTGATATTGTTATTTCATAGGAGATAAATAGATGGCGGATAAAAAAGCCACAGTCCATATTGATGGTCATGATCCAATCGAACTTCCAATTTACTCTGGCACAGCAGGTCAAGACGTAGTTGACGTTCGTACCTTAGGCGCTCACGGCCACTTCACTTATGACCCAGGTTTTATGTCTACTGGCTCATGTGAGTCATCTATTACCTACATCGATGGCGGTAAGGGTGTTCTTCTTCACCGTGGTTACCCTATCGAACAGTTAGCTGAGAACTCAAATTACATCGAACTATGTTATTTACTTCTTAACGGCGAACTTCCTTCAGAAGAACAACACGCTGAATTTGCAGAAGAAATCACAACAAACACTATGATGCATGAGAAAATCGCTGCCTTTTTCCAAGGTTTCCGTGTAGATTCACACCCAATGGCAATGTTGTGTGGTGTTGTAGGTGCGCTTTCTTCTTTCTACCATGACGATCTAGACATTTCAGATGCTGAACAGCGTCATCGTAGCGCGATTAAATTAATCGCTAAACTGCCTACTATCGCAGCCATGTGTTACAAGTACAACATTGGTCAACCATTCGTTTACCCACGTAACGACTTAAGCTATGCTGAAAACTTCCTTCACATGATGTTCTCAGTACCTGCTGAGAAGTATGAAGTCAGCCCTGTTCTTGCAAAAGCAATGGACCGTATTTTTATGCTTCACGCTGATCATGAACAAAACGCTTCAACATCTACTGTTCGTCTAGCAGGTTCTTCTGGTGCAAACCCATATGCATGTATTGCTGCTGGTATTGCGTCGCTATGGGGTCCTGCTCACGGTGGTGCAAACGAAGCATGTTTAAACATGTTAGAAGAGATCGGTTCAGTCGATCGCATTGACGAGTATGTTGCTAAAGCTAAAGACAAGAATGATCCATTCCGTCTAATGGGCTTCGGTCACCGTGTTTACAAAAACTTCGATCCTCGTGCAACAGTAATGCGTGAAACGTGTCACCAAGTACTTGAAGAACTTAACATTCAAGATCCGCTACTAGACGTTGCTATGCGTTTAGAGCAAATTGCGCTTGAAGATCCTTACTTCATCGAGAAGAAACTGTATCCTAACGTAGACTTCTACTCAGGTATCATTCTTAAAGCGATCGGTATTCCAACAAGCATGTTCACTGTAATTTTTGCAATGTCTCGTACAGTTGGTTGGATCTCACACTGGGATGAGATGCTTTCTCAACCAGGTCACAAGATTGGTCGTCCTCGTCAGCTTTACACTGGCTACACACAGCGCGACTACAAAGCAAAATCTGAAAGATAATCCTTTAAGATTTGAAAAAGGCCGCACTCGCGGCCTTTTTTATTGTTATAATTTGTAAAATTTTACTTAATTTCCTTAGTATGTGCCCTATCTCTGAACTTAGACAACAGTTTCCTATCTTTAACACTTCTAACAATGAAGAACTTTTTATCTATCTTGATTCAGGTGCGACGAGCCAAAAACCAAGACAAGTTATCGAGGCTGTAGATTCTTTTTATCGTGAGCAAAATGCAAATGTACACAGAGGTTTACACACATTAAGCGCTCAAGCCACCTCAGCATTTGAGCTAGCCCGTGAAAAAGTCGCTAATTTTTTAAATGTTCAGAGTAATGAAGTCGTTTGGACATCAGGTGCAACAGATAGCATTAATATTATAGCTAATGGAATTAAAGCGCAGCTAAACCAAGGTGACGTGATATGCGTATCTGCTTTGGAACATCACGCAAACATCGTACCTTGGCAAGAATTATGTAAAGAAAGAGGCTGTACTCTTAGAGTTTTACCTATCAAAGAATTGGGGATTTTAGATATAAAATTATCTGTTGAACTAATTTGTGAACAGAAACCAAAAATTGTTGCCATAAGCCACGCTTCAAATGCCTTAGGAAATATTCAACCTGTAGAGAAAATTATTGAAGCTGCTCATAAAGTTGCAGCAACTACCGTTGTTGATGGCGCACAAGCCTTTATGCACCTTCGTCCTGATCTTCGTAAACTTGACTGCGATTTTTATGTATTTTCTGCACATAAGGCATTGGGACCGACAGGATTGGGAGTTTTGTATGGTAAATATGACCAATTAAATGCACTTAATCCTTTAAGGTTTGGTGGCGAAATGATCAAAGAAGTCTCTTTTGAGCTGACATCATTTCAAGATGCACCAAGCAAGTTTGAGGCGGGTACTCCAAATATTTCAGCTGTCATTGGTTTTTCTGCTGCGCTCGACTTTTTAAATTCAATTGATCACAAAGAATTACAACAATATGAGCAAGGGCTTTATGACTACTTGCTAACTCACTTGCGCAGCATTAATGGCATTATCATTTATGGTGATACTGAAAATAATATAGGCACGGTGAGTTTTAGATATAAAAATGAGCACCACTTTGACCTGGCAACATTTTTGAGTGGCTATGGGATCGCAATACGCAGTGGTCACCACTGTACACAGCCCTTAATGAAGTCACTTAATATCGATGGCACAATCCGTGTTAGCCTTGCTTTTTATAATAATCATGACGACATTGATGCATTTATTCATGCATTAAAAGAGTCCATTGACTTACTTGAAATCTAAAAAATGACGTATAAAGAATTTAAAGAAAAACTCTCCAATTTAAAATCTTGGCAGTTAATGTATCGAGAGATCATGTTACTCGGCAAAAGCTTACCAGAAATGCCTGAGCTGCTAAAAACAGACGATGTTTTGATTAAAGGCTGTGAAAGTAAAGTCTGGCTGAGAGTTGAATTGAGTGATGATCAAATACTTGTGCTGATTGGTGATTCTGACACGCGCATTGTCAAAGGTCTGATGGGACTAATTATGCTTATGCACCAAGGAAAAACGCCAGAGCAAAGCTTAGATATTAATACCTACCAAGAGTTTGAAGAGTTGGGATTAATCAAGCATTTGAGTCCATCAAGAGGCAATGGTATCAAAGCGATTGCTGATACCATTCATGAACAAGTAAAACAGAGGCTTTAAACTGCCTCTATTTTTTTCTTTTTCTCTAGATATTTTTTTATTGCTTTTGATGAAGCGAAAAAGCCAAAACTGGCTGTGACCATAGTGGCAGAACCAAACCCTGTCGCGCAGTCCATATTCTTTGCCCCCTCAGTGCCCTGCTTTGCAAGACAAACTTCACCATCAGCTGTGGGATAAGCCAATTGCTCAGTTGAGTATACACAGTCCACTGCAAACTTACGCTTAGGATTCGTGGTGAAATTATACTTCTTACGCAATAAGTAACGAACTTTAGCAAGTAACGGATCTTGCGTCGTTTTTGCCACATCACCATATAAAATCTGGCTTGGATCGATTTGACCACCCGCACCACCGGTTGTGATTACTGGGATCTTGTTTCTTTTACAATGCGCGATCAACGCTGCTTTTTCATTTACCGCGTCGATACAGTCAATGACATAATCAAAGCCAGTAATATATTCACGAATGTTCTCTAGCGTTAAAAAATCATCAATGAGTTGAACATCGCACTCTGGGTTGATTTGTTTAATGCGCGCAGCCATAGCTTCAATTTTTTGCTCACCCACAGAGTCAGTCATTGCATGGATCTGACGGTTGATATTGGTCACACAAATATCATCCATATCAATCAGCGTGATTTTACCAACACCTGTACGCGCTAAAGACTCTGTAACCCAGCTACCAACACCGCCAATACCAATTACACAAAAATGTGCTTCACCTAGCCAAGTTAAAGCTTGTGCACCATATAGACGGCCAATGCCACCAAATCGTAATTGTTGCTCTTCTGTCATATTACCAATCTAAGTTCAAAGGTGCTTTCCATTGCTGAAAAACATCTGTTGTTACTAGTTTACTAAATTCTTTGCCCGTATCAGGCAAATAAGAAAAATACTTGTATTGCCCTTGCCATTGAAACGACAAAGCAAAGGCATGTAAATATACCCTATCGGAAGACGAGGCCGTATAAGCAGTATCGCCCAATATTGGGCTTGAGATACTTTTCATTGCCACTCGCAGCTGGTGTGTTTTACCAGAGAATGGCTTTAACATCACCCCTCGTAACCCTTCACCGAGACTTGTTGAGTAAAACCGTGTAACCGCGGGGTTCTTCGATGTTTTCTCGAGCTTATAGGTACCACGCCTGGAAACTGACATATCACCTTTTATCCAGCCTTGTTTCTTCTTCGGCTTGCCTTCAGTGATAGCTAGATAAAACTTATCTACTAATCGATTCGAAAATAACTCAGTTAGGCTAGCCGCTGCTTGGCTAGATTTAGCCAAAACGAGTAAACCAGAAGTGACCTTGTCTAACCTATGAACCGGGTAGAGTTTGGATTCTTGCTGCGCTTCTAAAAGCGCAACGAAACCCGCGCCTTGCTCAGAGTGAAAGCTAAGTCCAGCAGGTTTTACTGCAACGATAAAATCAACTTCGTCAGAAATAACTTTAAGCATTGCCACTCAGAATTTTATTAACTCTAATCAAGTCTTCAGGGGTATCAACACCTGCATAAACAGGTTTACACGCTTTGGTGATTTTTATTTGATAACCGTGATACAAAACGCGCAACTGTTCAAGTGACTCTTGAACCTCTAAGGGTGAGACAGCAAGATTAAGATATTCAGAGATAAAACCCGCTTTGTATGCGTAAATACCAACATGCCTTTGAAAATGCTGCAGAGGAATGGCTTCTTTTTTCGCTAACATGCTGTCTCTTTGAAAAGGTATTGATGCGCGAGAAAAATATAACGCGTTGTTATTCACATCTTGAACAACCTTTACTGCATTTGGATTATAGACTTCTTCTTCGTCTGCTAAATCCACACTTAAAGTCGCCATTGGCGCTGTAGAGTTAAATAACAGCTCTGCAACTTGGTCGATATTTTCAGATTCTAATAGCGGCTCATCACCCTGAACATTTACAATGATGGTGTCTTTATCTAGTGATAATTTTTCAACCACTTCTGACAACCTTTCGGTACCAGATTGATGATCTTCTCTGGTCATCAATACATTGTCTGTAAAGTTTTTTGCGCTTTCAAACACAGCTTGATGATCTGTAGCGATATAAACCGCAGCAGCTTTTGATTTGCATGCTTGCTCATAAACTCTTTGGATCATTGGCTTACCACAAATATCAGCCAAAGGTTTGCCTGGTAAACGGGTTGATGCGTAACGTGCAGGAATAACGACTACGAATTCCACTGCTCTACCTCATCAGCAGAAAGCTCACGCGCTTCATTTTCTAATAATACTGGAATATCATCATTTATAGGGTATGCAAGCTTAGCCGCTGTGCTGATCAACTCTTTATTTTCTGCATCGTACTGTAACTTTCCTTTTGTTACCGGACACGCGATGATCTCAAGTAATTTTCTATCAAATGCCATGTGTAATACCCTTTTGTTTTAATAATTGATTAATCTGTTCAATCAATTCTTTGGTTGGTGTGGCGTCTACTTTTAAGTAATACCAATTATTTTTTGCAAATTGCTGACATTTTACGGCATCTTTTTCCGTCATAAATACAGCGTTTGATTCTGTTTCTATAAAGTCTTGTTCAGTATAGGCATGATGATCACGGAAATGCTTACATTCAATCAACTTTTTACCGAGTGCTTCAAGGCTTTTTTCAAATCGCTTCGGAGAGCCAATGGCACTGACAGCAATCCCCTCGTTCGGTGTGTTCTCAGCGAACGCTTTATTTTTCACGCTATAAAAGCCTGAAGTCGCTAACTGATATGAGAAGAGACTATCACCGCCATTTTCTATCGCTAAATCAACACTGTTAATACGCGAAGGTAATTCTCGTAATGGCCCCGCGGGAATTAAAAAACCATTTCCGAAACGCCTTTTTGAGTCAATAATACAAAACTCAATGGCTCTTGGCATTTTATAATGCTGCATGCCATCATCAGAAACAATGACATCTACTTTGTATTTTTCTTTGAGTATTTTATAACTCGCTTCTCTATCTGCACCTATCACCAAAGGGCATTGCAAGCGATTGTAAATTAAGAAGGGTTCATCTCCGGCTTCTTTTACACTCGAGGCACTTGATAATTCATATGGGTATGCAGGCGCTTTAGCGCCATACCCTCTGCTTATCACTCCTACTTTTAGCCCCATACTCTCTAAATGTGGTACTAACCATAATACAAACGGAGTTTTACCATTTCCGCCAATACCAATGTTACCTACAACTATGATTGGAATGTCAGCCTTAAATGATTCCGCAATACCAAGTCTAAACAGCAGTTTCCTGAAACTAGACAATATAAAAAATAGGCAACTAAATGGAGAAAGCAGCCAAGTGATCAGTGACTTTTTTTTATACCAAGATGATTCTATATAGCTCATGATTATTCACCATACTGCATTTGGCATAGGGCCGCATAAGTACCTTTTTGAGATAGTAACGATTTATGATTACCCTGTTCAATCACTTTGCCCTTATCTAAGACATAGATGCAGTCCGCATTTTCTATCGTAGACAGTCTATGCGCGATAACTACAGAGGTTTTTTCTTTCATTAGCTCATCAAGTGCTGCTTGAATCAAACGCTCAGATTCGGTATCGAGTGCTGAAGTGGCTTCGTCTAGAATTAATATCGGTGCATCCTTAACGATTGCACGTGCAATTGCAATACGTTGTCTTTGACCACCAGACAACATCACGCCATTTTCACCTACCACTGTGTTAAGACCATGCGGTAAGTCTTTTACAAACTCCCAAACATGGGCTTTTTTGGCTATTTCGATGATTTCTTGTTCAGATAAAACCTTATCGGCACCATAACAGATGTTGTTTGCCAACGTATCGTTAAACAACACTACTTGCTGAGAAACGATGGCAAATTGTGCACGAAGATCTTTAAGCGGATATTCTGAAATATTGTGTTCATCTAATAAAATTTCCCCCTCTTTAAAATCGTAGAAACGAGGAAGCAGAGATGACAATGTTGACTTACCAGAGCCAGAGCGACCAACTAAAGCGATACTTTCACCGGCTCGGATCTTTAATGACAAGTTTCTTAAAACCGGCTCATCCTTCGTAGGGTAAGTAAATGTAATGTTGTTAACTTCAATATCACCCTGCGCTTTTTTGAGCTCGCGTGTGCCCGTGTCTTTTTCAATGTCTAGATCTAAAATTTCAAAAATACTTTGTGCTGCAGTAATACCACGTTGCAACTCGACATTGACATTCGCTAATTGTTTTAGTGGCTTTAACATCATCATCATTGATGACAAAAGAACCACAAATGTGCCTGAAGTAATGGTATCGATAACACTTGGCATCGCAATAATGGCTAGAATTAATGCCATAGCTCCAGCCGCTAAAAACTGAATAACAGAGACACTGATAGCTCGTGTTGCATCCATTTTTACTCTTTGCTGACGGTTTTGATTATTTACTTGAGCGAAATTGGCAATTTCTTTATCTTGGCCACCATAGCCATGGATCACTTTATGGCCTGCCAACATCTGTTCTGAGCCACGAGTCACCCCACCCATGGCGTCTTGAATATTCTTTGATATTTTTCTAAAACGTTTTGCGACTACAGCCACAATTATTGCAACTACAGGAATGACTGTTAAAAATATTGACGATAACTTCCAGTTCGCTTCGAACATAACGTACAGTAAGAAAAAGACAAACGCGCCTTCTCTGATAATGACTTGTAAGGCTCTAGTAATGGCTTGTTGAACTTGTTCAGTGTCAAATGTGATTTTAGATATCAGTTCACCATTAGAGTGCTGATCATGAAATGAAACAGGCAAGAAAAGCATATGCTCAAACAATTGCTGTCTTAATTTTTGCACAACCCTCGAACCGACATAACTTAGGCAATAAGAAGCCATGTAATTAAACACACCCCGACCCAGCACAAGTATAATTACAACAACAGGAGCCCAAGTTAATACTTCGGTATTTCTTGAAGTTAAACCATCATCAATAAACGGCTGCATCAATCTAATAAATTGGGCATCCATCGCCGCATACCCAAGCATGCCAATTACTGAGAATATGGCTGCTAATTTAAAATCATAGGTATATGAAAAAAGGCGTTTATAAATTTGCTTTGCATTATGCTTGGCATTGATTTGCATAGAAGCTCTCAACTACTTAATAACATTGCTATTGTACTTCTCAAACGCATAAAACTAAATGCTATACTTCAAATAACCGAAACTCTATGTAATAAATCTACCAGTAAGGCTTGCTTTAAGTGCTGAATGCAATGAGTTAAGCGACAACTAGTTATCAATATTGATATAAACTTCTACATTCTCTCAAACCTGCTACAGTATTTAAACACTCTGTTAAAGTCGATTACGGTGCTTAACCCAAAAGTTAGTGCTCTCTCTTGCCTGTTCTATTTTATAAGAATCTGAAAAAAATTTTATGGTGATTTGTCCTGAAAGAGCAGTATCAACTAATTTTATGTTTTTCGAAGTATATCGTTCTTCAACAGTTTTATGGGGCAAGTGCCATGGAGAGAAGTAGTTTCTTGAAATAACACCTATATCGGGCTTCACAGCTTCTAAAAACTCTTTGCTGGAAGATGTTTTACTGCCATGATGTGGTACAAGCATGATATCTGCCTTTAACCTCTGATTGTATTGCTCAATGAGTATCCTTTCAGCTTCAAATTCTATGTCACCTGTTAATAGAATACTTCCACCTGGACCAATTACCTTTGCCACACAAGAATTATTATTATCTGAATCCATGATCTCCATAGGCCAAATAGTTTTTATACTTATTTTTTCCATGTTTATGTTCTTAATTTTACATAGGTTTAATGGGTCACCATCATGAAACGTCTCTAGTGATGTAAAATCATCAAACGCTTGAAGCTCATCTAGCCCACCATTATGATCTGTATCATCATGGCTGATAATTGTGTGCCTTAACTCTAATCCACGCGCTTTTATCTCAGGTAAAGTTACCCTTTCAAACAGTGAATAGAAGTTAAAATACTTAGCCCCCAAATCATACAATAAAGCTTGATTATCAGACGCAATGAGTACAGATGTACCGTGACCCACATCCATCACATCAACCTGCCATAATGGTTTTGAAACGGCATAGCTTGAAATTAATGAAAATGCTGGTAAGAGCGAAAATATCCTAAACCGTTTAATTAAGAGCAGTGCCACAATTAGATAAAATAGAACCACAGTTTCAACTGTCAGCTGAAACCAGGATAGCCATGCATAGTCGATAAGATAATGAGTTGTCATATCTAAACCTGCTGACAACAGGTAATCAACAAACATAATATCAACATTGATAGATACGCCTTTTAGCAAAAGACATAAAGTAATGTATGGAAAAATAACAACACTTAATAATGGAATGACTAATAAGTTAACAAGCAAGCCTAGAATACTCACCCCATCAAAATAGTACATGCTCAAAGGCGCTAAGCTGACTAATAAACCAAACTGAATTAACAGTAGCCTCATCACAGGATTTGAAAAATATCTATGACTTTTAGTTATACTCAAAACCCGTATCACGGTTGCATAACCGATAAAAGATAAATATAAACCAGGGTCGAGCAAGGAAAAGGGATTTAGCAATAACACAATAGCTAAAGCATAACTTAAGCTCTGAACTAAGCCCACAGAACGTTTAGATAGAAATATGTATGAAAATATTGCAACCATTAACCAAGCTCTTATCGCTGAGACTGGTAGACCACAAAGATAAATATATATAAGTGAAATTAGTAGGCTTATGTAAATATAGATTTTATTAAGATTAAAGTGCTGAAAACTTAACGAAAAAACACTTAATAATATCCAAGCCACACCCTTTATAGTAAAAAAGCACAGGAAAACAACTATCCCTACATGTAGCCCTGATATTGCTAGCATATGTCCAATACCAAGTTTAATAATATGATCTTTTGTTTCCTTAGATGTCCTAGACTTATCTCCAGTACTTAAACCATAGAAGAGCCAATTTAATTTTTTCTCTTTGAAAGTCTGCCAAACCTTACCTTGATAATTTTGCCTTGCATTTTCTTCTACTGAAGTCTGTATTTCTAATTCTTTAATTACGCCTTTAAAGTAGATTTTTTGTTTAAAAGCGTAAAGTTCAGAATCAAAACTATGGTTATTTTTCCGTGTTCGAAAAACTTTTAGCATAACCTTTGCGGTAACTTGATCTCCTTGGATTAAGTTCACATTATCTGATTGAATTGATAATTGCGCTTTTACCGTCTTGTAAAAAGGGATTTTCTGTCTATTTAGTGAGATTAAATTTAATTCTACTAGTGAGTTTTTGTGAGGTGAAATCACTTTTGTGACAATACCACTTAACTCACTCACTTCGTTCAGTACCTTTTTATCCGGTTCATAACTATAAAAAAGCTCAGATTGTAGGCCTACTAGAAAAATAGCAAAAATAAACCCTAACAATAGATTGAAAATGGGCTTAAAATAGCAACACATTACGATGAGGAATATCAGTGAGCTGTAAAACTGCCAAGTGTGAAAGTAAAAGACCGCTTGAACACAGCCGTACAGAAATCCCCAGCACATCAACATTGAAGTATATGGTTGCTTGTTATGCCAAAAAAGACGATCCAAAAATTTTTACCTGATCACAATAAGGTCAAACAGCAAAAATCTTTAAAGATTTTTGGAAGTTTACTCCACGATGCGAACCTTTGGCATCTCAATCGCCGTTCTGCACGCGGTGCTTTCTCTGTAGGCTTATTTTTCGCTTTCATCCCTGTTCCTTTTCAGATGGTGTTAGCTGCTGCTTGTGCAATTCCTTTTAGAGTCAATTTGCCACTTTCTGTTGCATTAGTTTGGTTAACGAACCCTCTAACTATGCCTCCTATTTTTTATTGCTCTTATAGAGTAGGTGTATTCGCATTAGGTCAAGAAACACAGCCTTTCCACTTTGAAGCAAGCTGGCAATGGCTTGTTGATAGTCTATCTACTATTGGCCCAGCATTCATGGTTGGCTCTCTTATTTGTGCATCTATTGCAGCACTCATTGGTTACTTCGGTATTGACTGGCTATGGCGGCATTCAGTCAATAAGGCTTGGAATTCTCGGGGCCAATAACCTTAGAAATTATAGACATAAAAAAAGCCCTTTCAGGCTTTTTTTATGTCTTCCGAAAGGTTTTAAGCTTTACGCCTTCTCAACCATAATAAAGGGAGTGCAAGCATAGAGAGAAACCCAAAGCTTGCTGACTGTCTTTCATATTGCTCCGCTTCAGGAGGTGAACACTCTTCGATTGTGCCGCCAGCAATAGGCGTCAAAAGGACAGGAACTGCTATAGCTTCTTTCTCAATGTTACCCTCAGAATCCTTCATTATCTGACCTAAACTATCACGACGGTCAACCGTTTTTGTGGCATTTGCGTAAATATGACCGGATTCAGTAATTTTTGTTGCTTCTGCAATCGTATAAGGGAACGCAGAGTCATCTTCAGCCCTACAAGGCAAGAAATCATTTATGTTTGTAACTGTATCTGAACCAATCTCATATAAAAATGCTTCGTATTTTGGAACTGAAGTATTCTTTTCTATCTCACCTTGACCAATGATTTGCCCTTTATCATTAATATCTCTTAACGTCGCTTTTGAGCCATTAAAGAATGCTGGAATTTCTTTGTAAGTATCTGAGTTAATATCATAGTAGAAGCCAACTTGTTTCCTTACTATAACACCACCGCCATAGCTTCTACCTTGTTCATAGTAATTACCAATAACAATATTATTATTATTAATGTCTATGGCTTTACCACCTTGAATATAGTTTTCGTGAGCATGAATTCGAATAAATTGGCCATCTTTGAAGTAACCAGCCTGCTCGTATGAATATAGCCTGTCATCATCAGTGTTTCTTACATTTGAGTATCCTACTGATATGCCATTTTTATTCGTAGCAAGCGCCAAACTGCTGAAAGTTCTTGTTTCATCTTCTTTACGAACTAATCCTAACCCTAACTTTGCAGTACTTATCACGTTTAAATTATTATCTAGTTCCCATTGATATGCTTCAGTGTCGTAAAAACTGCCTCTTTGTAAATCCCATGAACAGACTTGAACTAATTCATCAACACCATCGCATTTTTCATTGTAACTTTCTTGGCTACTCTGTGGGATTGATACACTACTAGTACCTACGGCAATGTAATTACCAGAGTCTAGTTGCACAATATCTGAGACTGATGAATAACCACCATAAGTATCTAATTCAGGCTCAAGTGTAACTCTTTTGTCATTTGGTGAAATAACTAAACCACGAGAAGTCCAATCTCTGACATAAAAGGTTTTATCGTCTTCGCCTTCTTTTTCAAAAACTTCTTTTCTATATGGTGAAGAGCCCCAAGCTACAATTACACCATCGTTAGAAATTGCAGTGGGGAAGTTAGTCACTGATCGAGTAAGTGAATCAGCGTATGTCGCCTGAGTATCAAAGATAACTAGTTCATCAGCAGAACTAGATGTAAAAAGTACCCCTACACGATCATTGAATTTTTGATATTCAGCATCACTGTTTTTACCAGCCAGAAATCCAAGCAAAAATGCATTTGCATCCGCGTTTGTTACTGAAATACCATTTTCAATATCATCTAACGTAAATGTAACCTCTTCATTTATATCAGCAAGTGAATCTACATAATTATTGTAGGCTGTTTTTATATCCGAATCTTCAAAGTTTAATTCTGACACGTCAATAGCGTAATTGAATAATTGTGTAGCGGCACCAATTACCTCTCCAGACTCATTAACATCAGAGATAAATGTATTCTTGCCATTTTGATATCTTGGTAATTCAGTTAACTGGTATGTAGCAGCAGATGCCGTACTACTTAGTACTGACAACAAAGTTGCTGCTAATATTGTTTTTT
>Ga0209992_10001373_pt1 | contig 25993 bp, 27 predicted proteins | sample 2SBtaG_2_FD_182564 | JGI IMG/M metagenome (GOLD analysis project Ga0209992, IMG submission 182564) | Deep subsurface microbial communities from Kolumbo volcano to uncover new lineages of life (NeLLi) - 2SBTROV12_ACTIVE470 metaG (SPAdes)... | ecosystem: Environmental > Aquatic > Marine >... | reverse complement strand
GATCTTTTGGCAACAACTTCATTTGATATTTTAGATGATTTGAAAGATGGCTCTTCTGTATCTATTGATAAGGAAATTTATGGTTTAGATGAGACTGTCTATCTGACTGGTATTCTTCAAACAAGTGATAGGGCAGTTGATATTTCATTAACTAGACCTGATGGAACTGTGGCTAATTCTGGTGCAAGTATTGACAATCAACGTTTTTCATGGTCGTGGACCACTCCAATTTCTGAATCTTATCAAAATATCAAAATAGATGATGGACGAGATGTAACTAAATCTAATTTTGGATTATATAAAATTCATATTTCCACCTCATCTTATGGCAAAGATTTATTCTTCAAAGTTTCATCAGATCCTGAAAATGATTCAATTTCAACAGTGCCTATCTTTGTAAGTACTGAAAAATCTCTATACAAAGCTGGAGAGCAACTTAAGGTTGTTGGAAATGTACTTGTACGTGAACAAGGTAGTGAAGGTCTTGTGGTTCCTGATAGAGTCACAATAAAAATTATTGATGGAACTTTTCCATTCAAAGAAATTCATCAAGCTTTAGTTTATCCAACCCATGGTGGTGAATTTTCTAGCCTCTTTGAATTACCTGTTACAATATTTTCTGAAGGTAATTACAAGGTAAAAGTAATTTATGATGGAAAATATGCTGAAACTGTTTTCGGTGTTGCTAATGATTTTATTTTTGGAGTTGATGATCCTGTTTCTCTTATGGTCTCTACTGATAAAACAGAATATCATCCTGGTGATGTAGTAATTATTACTGGAAAACCAAACAAGCTAATTTATCTTGAAGCATATGATGTAGGTGTTATTCAAAAATCTGATTCTGAAATAACTTGTGGTTCCTTTATCTGTGGAACAAACATGGGCCCAATAACTTCTATTTTACCTGGTCCCTCTGGTTCATTTGTTCATGAATTTATTATTCCTGATTCTACATCTTCTATAGGATTGTATGAAGTAACAGTTGATGCAAACTTTGAAACAAAATATGTTCAATTCAATGTAGTAGAAAAACCATCTCCTGTAAAATTAAACACTATAGTTGAAAAAGAAAACAGAATATCTGATAAAACGATTTCTATTTTAACTGAAGAGAAAACATTTGATTCCTCATTTATTTCTCCTAGAGTTATTTCTGGTTCATTAATTACTCCTACTAGAGGTGAAGAATCCAATGTGAATCTTAGAGTTTCAAGTGAATCTGGGATTTGTATTATTGGTCCTGATACTGATTGTCTAGTTAGTGAATCCACTAGAAAACCTGGACAAATATATGATAAAGTTGAGGTTGATGGAATGAATCTTAATGTTAGGTATAGTGGTTCTGATGTACGCCTAGAAAAATTTAGCATACTACCTGAATCATCAACTGAATTTTTGCCCAATTCAAATTGGAATGTTGATGTAATCAAAGATGATCAAGTTTCTCGATTTTACTATAAAGTAACATTCAAGACTTTAGAGTAAATTCAAAATATTACTCCTTTTGTAATTTATTGATATGAAGTTACAAGTTTTAATGTTTTATCAAGATGATCCAAAAAAATGCACTGCAGCTAAGATGGTGAAATTTGGACTAGCTAAAAATATCACAAAAATTGGGAATCGTGGAATGGTTTTGGATCCGTTTTCTGAGAAAACACTAATCCCAAAAGACAGATCTTTAATTAACACTATTGTTGGAATTGACTGTTCTTGGAATTTAGCAACTCAGGCATTTTCTAAAAAATTTAATGGAATTAAGCGAAAACTCCCTCCATTACTTGCAGGAAATCCTGTAAATTATTCTAAACTTAACAAACTTACAACTGTTGAGGCATTATCTGCATCATTATTTATTATAGGATTTAAAGAACAAAGTTTAGAGTTACTTGACAAATTCAAATGGGGTCATACCTTCTATGAACTTAACGAAAATCTTTTAGATGAATATTCTAAACTTGAAAATGAAGAACAAATAGAATCTATTCTAAAAGATTATCATCTAGTTTGATTGTCTCTTTTTTAGATAAACTATAATTCCAATTATGATAATTATTGGGATGATCCAAATTATGTAACTATTTTTGTTTTCTGAGAATTCAATTTTTTCTATATCACTTGTTGGCAATTCTATTTTTTCATTTGTAACAATGAAACTTGATTCATAATAGTCTGGTTTTAAAACTGAATCAGAAATTGCAAATATTTTGATATTGTTTGCACCAATTCCTAATTTTTCTGTTTTTTCTGCTGATATATTGATACTCATATCATTACTCCCTATGAGATTTTCAGATGCTATCAATTCTCCTTCATTGTTTGTTAAAAAGTAAAGAATTGAATCTGAATTTTCTGTTTTTATACCTATTTTTACTTCTTCACCTCTCTGCATGCTTTGTTTCAAATCTATTTTTTTTATCATTGGAAATTGGACATTTTCAAATTCTGACCACTTGCCAGCTTTAAATGGATATGAATCATCATCAAATGTTTTAACTGTGATTGTTCTTGATTCCGGCGCATATGATTCAAAATAAAATGGACCATTACTGATTACTGCATGGTTGTTAGTTTCTATCCAATTTATTGAAGAATCATATCTGTTTTGAAAATATTCGGAATTTTTATTATTATTTTTGAATGCTATTGGAATATACTTTTCATCTTTGAATTCTTGTAAATAATTTTTAATCAAATTTGCATCATTTGGAACAATCAACGACAACCAGTTGATATTTTTACTTGTGGCACCTGATCTTGAAAATGACACTTTACCATCTGTAACAGCTTTCTCCATTGCTGCTGAAATCTCCCAAGGCATAACACTCCAAATATCTGCCCAATTTGCAATTTCACCTTCATCAAAATGCCAATAATCTACATACACCTCTAGTGTATCCTCATCAATTTGATTTACTCCTATAATTGATTCAATCATTTGTGCAGCTCTGGGAGTATATTCTGTATCAAAAGTTTTATCATTTTCATCGACTTTTGTTCCCCAATCTATTGTAAAATATAATGAATGTAAAATATCTAACATATCCATTTTTTCTCCATTATGCCAATTGCTAAACTTAAAATCAAATGTTACTTTACTTGTGGCAAAAGTTCCTTGAGGGATATTTTCCCATTTTTGTAATGTCGGATTCCAAATTATTGCTTTTTGTGGAACAGTTAATTTATCATTTGGTCCTGCAGTTTCAACTTGCCAGTCTGCTCTGACAGGGAATGTTTCTCCTGTAAATGGATGTTTGAATGTTCCAGGATCAGAAATAATTCCCCAAATATGCCTACTATAAGTATCAGTTAATCCCATAATTGGATTCCATGCCCCTTGATAAATCTGCTTTACTCCAATTACAAATTCATCTTCATTACTATGTGCATTAATTGGTGTAAATCTGCTTGGTACTCCTGCACCAAAATCATTTACTATTCCAATCACCTTTTCATTTGCAACATATTGGTTGACTTTACTTGCTAAAAAAATTCTCACTGATTCATTTACTCCTTCTGTAACTGCTTCTTGAATTAATTGCTCTCTTTGTTTTGATGTATCAAATTCAGCAGAATAAATTTTTTGAGTCAACTCATCTAATTTGTCATTTTTATAATTCCAATATGATGGATCATTATACCCTGGCATATTTGAAAACCAAGGAGAATACATTTGTGCTAGTCCAATTGAATCATATTTTACAAATGCTGAACGCCCCCAAGCTTCAGTGTAGATACTCCATTTCATATCCGATGGGTTTGAACCATACACTACCACAAATGCTTTGTTAAGATCTCCAAAATCTTTTTTTACAATAAATCCAATCTTTTCAAGTTCAACTGATAAAATTTCACCAATTGATTTTCTGACTGGATCATCGCTTCTGATAAAAATGGAAATTTCTATGGGTTCCCCATTAATTTCCCATTTGTTGTTGATTTTTTTTGCACCTTTTTCATTTAGAACTTTGGTGAAAATTTCATTTGCTAATCCTGGATTATACTTGAAGTTATATGATTCTGATTGCTTAATTATTGTGAGATACTCTGGTTCAGACGGACTATAATATGATGTAATAACTGCTCCATATCCTCCCATTAACTCATTTACAATTAATTTTCTATCCACCAAATAATTAAGTGCAAATCTAATTTCTTTGCTTGAAAATGGATTAAATTTTTCAGATTCTGCAGGGTTTGTAAGAAGGCTGTATGAAATCCCTGTGGAGTCAAAAACTTGTAATCCTTCTCGTGCTTGATTTGTTTCTAGTCTATCTGGTGAAATTGTATAATAATACACATCAAGATTCCCATTTCTTACTTCTTCAAGCGCCGTATTCTCATCTAAATATTGAATAAATTTGATTGAATCAAAATATGTATTTTTTTCTGCAAAAGAATAATTTTGCAAAACTGTAATCATTGTTAAAGCTAGTATGAATACTAGCAATTTTTTCATAATCTTAATTTTAGATGCTTGTAATAAAACCTATATCAAATCCTCTGAAATTCATATTTCTGAAAAATTAAAACCCTAAAAGCAAATGTTTGTTAATTCTAATATGAAAATTACTGAAATAGAAATAGATGATAGTCAAACAGGCTATTGCTGGATTCAAATATACGCAAAAAATAGAAAACAAGCAATTTCATTAAAACACCAAATCTTAAATGATCAAATGATTCGGGAACGATTAGAAAAAGAAATCATCCAAAGTCAGAATATTGCTACACAATCATCAACCCCTATGGAAATTACATTCCAAAGTTTCCTTACTACAAAACTCAAATTAATTCATCAAGGCAAAAATGAAAATTAATCAACCTTTACTGTTATGTTGATGTCCCCTAAAACCTAAATTCTGTATTTGAATCAAAAATAAATATGAAAATTACTCATAATATGATAGTTGGACTGCAAGGAATAATTCCAGGCGGTGTGTCAATTGATGATTTCTCTGCTGTGACTAAAATTAATTCAAATGATTCAAAATTAATTTTAGATGAATTCATAAAAAATGATATTGGTTTAAAAAAAGATAATTTTTATCATTTTGAAACATCTGATAAACTAAAAATTGCAGTAGCTTTACTTGAAAAAGGATTTCCTATTGATGATATTTCTATTGCATTAGATTGGAGAGATTTTGAAGGATTAACAGCTGAAATTTTAACATCCAAAGATTTTGCAGTGATAAAAAATATGATGTTAACAAAACCTAGGATGGAAATTGATGTTGTTGGGATTCGACTAGGAATTGCAATTTTAATTGATTGTAAACATTGGAAACGTTATAGCACTTCTTCGTTGACTAATGCTGTAAAAAAACAAATTGAAAGAACAAAAAAATATGTTGAAAAAACTCCAGGTGCAATTGCAGTACCTGTAATTGTCACATTATACCAAGATAAAGTAAATTTTATTGAAAACGTCCCTATTGTACCAATTTTTCAATTTCCTTCATTTATTGACGAATTTTATGGAAATATTGATCAAATGAAAACTATAGAAACAAACTAGTAATGAAGAAAATTACTCCACCAATCACAAAAAACTTGGTTATCTTTAATGAATTGTCTAGCGCCTTTGAATAATCCTCATAGATTCCTGTTCCCATAACTTTGACATTTGTTTCATTTTCCAGGATTTCAAATTTTGCAGATGCTGTTTTTGTTTCAGATACTTTTGCAATTTCTAAAAACCATTTTGATAACTTGTCTGCACTTGTGATTAACCCTAATTGATAATACCCATTCCTATTTCTTGCTTTGACTGGTGCATAATGTGTATCTGATGTACATATTTCTAATAATTGATAATCATTTTTTGAAAAATTATCTATAATTTTTTCTCTTATTCCATTTTCCATATTATTTGCATCAGCCCATCCAAGAAAATATTTTTTTTCATTGATTTTTAGACAAACTATTCCTAGTCCTCCCATTCCTAAATCTTCTGTCCATACATCCATATCATCTGAATTTGCATATCCAAATTCAATTGGGAAACTCTCTTTTGTAATTAGAGTATCTAAACAAGATTTTGCAGCCTTTAACATGTCTTCTCCATCTTCTTTTGTTATTTCTTCTCCCATTGCATTATGACAATCAACTAACATCATCTTTGAATAATTCCTATTCATTCCATATTGTTCAATTTCTGTTTTCATATAGTTTGGAATATCTTCCATTCCGTGTGGTGATAATGATAAAAATAGTAAAGGATTATTTCCAAAAAGTAATCCTGTAACTCTTGCTTTGTTAATTTGAACTACTACTGGTTCTGTACATTGTAATCCTTCTTCTTTGACTTTGCTGTTTTCTAAATTTTTTAAATAATTTTCAACCTCATTTCTTGATGGGAGATTTAGGGCATGATCTGAAATACTATGCATTACCATCGCTGATGAATCCAAATTTTTGTAAATTAAATATGGAATATTACTTCCCCCTACTGGATGATACGGTCCTGGATGAATTTCTGGTAATACCATGCTAAATTCTGTATCTCCATTTGATGATGATAATCTAATTTGTGATGTTGTAACTTTAGTTTCATTTGATCGTTGTTCCATTAATTCTTCGGCATCAGCAAAATCATTTCCTTGTGATGCAAGATATGCTTGAATTGTTCTATGAGTACTCTCCATTGCTGGTTTTCCTGCTCTATCTGTTGCCACTGACCATACACTTGCAATAATCATAAATGATATTCCATATCCTAGCCCTATTGGCTCACTTAGAATTGAAAACCACATATCATATGGTATTAATGCAAAAAACATTGCTAGTGGTTGAATAAAACATATGGCCCAAGCTTTTTTGAGACTTACTCCAAGTGTTGTGGTGTAAATCCCAATTCTAAAACTTGCAAAAAGAATTAATCCAAAAGTTATGAAAAATAATTGTATGTCTTTTGCTAAAATAATACTTGCAAGTACTCCCATCAAAATAGTTACTGTCCATAACATATTTGCAAAAAGAGATGAGTGTAATGATTTTGAATATTCTTTTTTCTTTGTAAATCGGGTATCTAATAATTGAGATATTACTAGTACTCCTAAAACAATTGGTATCCTATACCATAATTGATTAATGTAATCCTCTCCCAAGTATCCTAAGTATGTGGTTAGAACCAATACTGCAGCTACCACAAGTGATACAACTAGAGAAAAATAATGTGAACCTGGATTAACTAGAGTAAGGGAAAACCTGTCGTGTATATTTGAAACGCCATCAGGAGATTCCATTGTTTTTTCACGGAGCTAAAAATATATCAATTATCCATGAAACTGCAATTAAGCTAATTGGAACTGATATTACTATTCTAGGATCAATTTTGAATCCTTTTGTCTCATCTTCAAAGAATCTCATGAGACCTCCACTTGATGCTGGAAGTGGTGCTGATTTCTTATTGCTACTCATAATTCGACATCACTGATTTTAACATAAAAACTTTATTGTTTTCCTTTGATTTTTTCTATTGTTTCAAGAACGGAGTTAATTGATTTTAGAATTTTTTGCTGTTTTTCATGATCTTTTTCTTGCTCTAGTTCTATTGCAAGATCTTTCATCTTTTTATCTAATGCTTCTTCTAAAGGTGATTTTTTTGATTGTTGAATATTTTCTTGTGGAATTTGTTTTTTTTCAGGTTCACGACCACAACTGATGCATAATGCATGTCCATCTTTCATTACTCTTACTCCTTTACAATATGGACAAGGATCACTAAGTAATGTTGCGCCATTTAGTAGCATTTCAGCAGCTTTTTTTGTAAGATCTTTTGTCACACCATTTCTTTACTTTTCTATCTAAAAAATCTCCTTATTTTTAATAGAAATTTGGTATTCAAACAAGGCTTAATAGTGCGTGTTAATGAAATGATTTCGAACGTATGGCAGTAATTTGTAATACTTGTGGTCTTCCAGAAGACTTGTGTGCATGTGGTGAACTTGCCAAAGACAGTACTAAAATTATAATTCGATTAGAAACAAGACGATTTAAGAAAAAAGGTACAATGATTGAAGGGTTAGATCCTAAATTAAATAATTTAGAAACTGTTGCAAAAGATCTCAAAAATAAATATGCCTGTGGAGGAACTGCAAAAGAAGGTTATGTCTTTTTACAAGGTGACCATCGAGACACCATTAAAGATACTTTGATTAATCTGGGATTTGCAGCAGATACTATAGAACTACATTAGAACAAATTGCAAAATTCAAATAAAATTTTACAAGCTCTTGGAATCCCATACACTGCATTATTATCTGTGATTTTTGGTTTATTGTTAGTTTCATTTCCAATTGGAATTTTTGTAGTTTTTGATAGTAATGTTGGTGGTGATATCAATTTTGATTATCCATTAACTCATTTGGAACTATTCCATGGAACTGAACTATATCAAACACCTACTGATGTTACCATTGGTGATGTCTTTGTAATCTTGTGGACTTTTTACGCAATTCTTTTTACAATATCTATAATTGGGCCCAAACATGGATTTTTCAAATCCCTTTCATCGGTAATTTCTTTTGGAAAATTTGAATATCTATCAAATTACATGGTTGGAATTACAAAATGGCTTTCAATTTTAATTTTAATTTCTGTAATTATTAATTTCATTCAAGAAGGGGTTGGCATTGAAACTATTCCTCCTCTTGATGATAATGATTTAATTCAATTTTTTTATGTCAGTCTTGCTCCTTTGATTGAAGAATTTGGTTTTCGTTTACTTTTGATTGGAATTCCTCTTTTTGCATTGTATTCAAGTAAATCTTCTGTAAAATATTTTCTTAGATGTTTATGGCGTCCTGCCAATTTGGATATTTATGATTCTAAAAAAGCAATTCTTTTGATTACTTTTGTTGGGGTTCTTTTTGGATTTGCACATATTGCTTTCGGAGATTCTTGGAGTGAGGGTAAGTTTGCACAAGCTACTGCTGGTGGTATAATTTTGGGTTGGGTCTATATGCGATATGGTTTTGTTGCCTCTCTTTTGATTCATTGGGCAACAAATTATTTTGTTTTCTCTTATGCTATTTTTATTTCTCAAATCAATTTTATCTCTATTGAAGATGCATTTTCTCATTCCTTGATGTCTTCTTTGGAACTTTTGTTATTGCTATCTGGTATATTTTCAGTTTCTGTTTTAGTTATCAGTAAAATATTTTCAAGACGAGAGTCTGATTTAAAGATCTAAAGCAACTTTCAAACCTTTGTACCTATTTCTAATTGTAACTTCTGTAACCCCTGCAGCTTCTGATACGTCTCTTTGAGTTTTATTTTCTCCATTAGTAACACATGCAACATACAATGCAGCAGCAGCTAATCCCATTGGATCTTTTCCTGCAGATATTTTCATTTCTTCTGCTGTTTGTAAAATTTTTGTTGCTTTTCTTTTTGTTTTTTCTGATAATCCTGCCTTACTTGCAATTCTTGCAATACATTTTATCGGATCAACTACTGGCATTTTTAATTCTAATTCTCTTAACAATAATCTATAACATCTTGCAATATCTTTTCGTTTAATATTACCTGCTTGTCCTACATCCTTTAGGGTTCTTGGAGTTTCAGTATCTCTACATGCAGCATATAATGAGGATGCAATCAACGCTGAAATTGAGCGTCCTCGAACTAGACCTTTTTCAAGAGCTTTTCTGTAAATGTAAGCTGCCTTTTCAATAACTGCATCACCTACTGCAAGTTTATCCTTTAGTCTGTCTAACTCACTAAATGCTTGTCTGAAATTTCTATCAACTGGTTCATGAACTTGACTTCTACTATCCCATGTTCTGAGTCTCTCGATAGTACTTTTCATAGTTGCTGAAAGTGGTTTTCCTGTTGCATCTCTATTTTGAGGATTGATTACCGTTGCTAGTCCCATATCGTGCATAGCAAGTGATGTTGGAACTCCTGCTCTACTCTTGTTTTCACCTTCGTTTGAAAATGATCTCCATTCTGGTCCTGATTCTGATACTTTATCTGTGATTACAACACCACATTTTCCACAAAAATTTTCACCAGTATTGGCATCTGAAACTACTGTTCCTTTTCCACACCTAGGACATTTGTCCTTTGGTTTATTCATTTAATTTCTCCCCCAACATTTTGTTATGATATTTAAAATTTTTTAAATAATCCTTTATAAGCTTGATGATCTTTTTCTCATCAAAATTGATTTTTTATTAATATGAATTCAAAAGTTTTTTGATCTTTTCTGCAATTTGTGGTTTATCGTTTTGCTCTAATAGGAATTCTAAGTCTTCTTTGTTATCTACATCCCACATGATTCTTTTTACAAAAACCATTGCAACATTTAGTGTGTGTTCTTTGGCTGTATTCATATGGATTTTGTAGCTATCCTCATCATAATGCGTCTTCATCAAATTTATGGGCATTCTCATCAATGCATTTGTTCCATCAAATCTTCTTGATGGTACAATTATTGCAAAATTTGGTGGAGTCATATAGTTTAGCATAAAATCAATATCTTGAGTTTTGATGTATGGTATGTCTTGAGGAAAAACAATTGATGCATCAAATTTATTTTCTAAAAGATACTTGTCTGCTAGTGCAACTGCACTGTTGACACTTTCTTCTTTTTCATCTCTTATGATAATTGAATTAAATTTTTCCCCAATTTCTATTGCTTTTGGCTCTTTTGTTACTATGATTGTTTTTTCAATTTTAGGTGAAATGGAAATAATGTGTAAAATTTCTTCAAGCATGATGATGCATAGTTCTTCTATTTTTTGTGGAGTAAACCCTAAACGTGTTTTTGCATTAGAGAAAGTCTTTACAGGAATAATTGCTGCTATTTTCAAATTACACGTGAACTTGTTTTAAGATAAAATTGGCTAGAGCGTCTTCTGCTAATTTATTTTTCATAGTAATTTTTGTTTCAAAAACTTTCATGTCTAAACTCTGAATTTTCTTTACTAGTGCTTTATCTTTAGTATCTACAATTATGTTTGAACAAACATCTGAATACATTTTTGCCAATCCATATGCGTTAGATTCAATTCCTGCTGCCTGCATGTATTTTGCTGCAGGTCCACTAATTGATTTGTCTCCAATTAAAGGACTAATTGCTACCACTTTTCTTTTTATTTTTGATAACTCTTTTCTAATCCCTTTAATTTGAAGCATAGGTCCAATTGATGTTAATGGATTTCCTGGTGCTAAAATAACCATCTCAGCGTCATGTATTGCATTTATTGCTTCAGGATTTGGGCGGGCTTTATCTGAACCAATGTATTGAATTCCTTCAACTGGATCCATTCCTCTATGTTTGACCCAATATTCTTGTAAGTGTAATTCTCCTTTGTTGGTGTTAATTCTTGTTTCTATGGTGTTATCTGTAACTGGAATAACATTTGCACTAACTGCAAATTTTTCACACATCCATTTTGTTATGTCGCTTAGATTTTTTCCATTTTTTAACATGTTTGTTCTAATTAGATTAGTTGCAGCATCTCTGTCCCCTATTCTAAACCAAGTCTCTTCTCCAAACACTTCCATTTGACGTAAAAAATTGAATGTGTCTTTTTTAATACCCCATCCTTTTTCTTGATCAAGTAAATCTGCTAATCCATAAACGATTGTATCTATATCTGGGCATACATAGAGACCGTACATCCAATAATTGTCTCCAACATTGCTAATTACATTGACTTTGGAGTCTTGAGATACAAAACCCCTAACTATTTTTACTGAACCGGTCCCTCCTGCTAAAACTGTAATCATGTCATTTTCCTCTAGAATTACAAAATTCTAATACGTTACTCCATATTACTTTTTCAAAATAACATGAAACCAAACATTTAGGATACGTTTATTACTGAAAAATTATGATTTTTGTTGTGTCTAGATCTATGATTTTGACAATAATGATTGCTAGTATAGTAGTCATTGGTACTAGTACTTCTCCTGTATGGGCAGCACAACTAGATGCAAAAATTAACCCTAACGCTGATGAATCACCGTTTTCAGTTCATTATCAAAAAACAGTCTTTATTGAGTATCCAAATGGAGGTAATCTCTTTGATGAGTTACGTGGACATGAATGGTCAGTACAAGGTAATGCTGATTCTTCTGATCCTGGTGTCCAAAAATTAATTGACTCTTTAAATCATAAAATACAATCTGATGGCAGCCATGCTAAAATTTCAGACTTGAATGTATCATATGATTTCCATCTTAAAGGAAGAAATATCAATACTTCAATTGATTATAGGATAATTCTTGAAGGCACTTTATCTGACTATGTAATCACAAAAGATGCTCAAAGATCCCTTGTTGACTTGGGATGGAGAGGTCTTTCTACAAATGATGAAATCATTATTGATGGCGTGGACATTAACATTCCTCTAAATGTAATAAAATCTGAAGAACCTGAAGCATATACTTTCTTTGTTGGTACTGAGGCTGAAGATGTTCTTACTAGACCTATTATGGATGCAGACTTTATTTTAGAACAACCACTTACTAATTGGCACTTTTTGTTTGATCCTACTGGAATTACTTCTGATGCAGGTACATTTGGATTAGATGAATCGATATCAGGATTTGTTGTATCTAGTTGGACTATGGGTGAAAGTAGTCTTAGGGAAGGTAGACAAGTTGAAAAAGTTTTTGAAGCAGAAATAATGTCTGATCAAAAATATTCAGTTAGAAGTGTACAGTCTGCAGATCAAGCAAATCTTGCAGCAATTGGGTTTGGTGCATTAGATGTTTTAGATGGTCTTGAAATTGCAGGTATTACCCCAACATCACCAGAAGGATACACTACAACATCCACTGGAGACTTTCCAATTTACATAGTTTATGGTATGGCTGGAATGGCTGTACTTGGAGGAGTTGGATTTTTCATTTTCAGTAATCGCTCACTCAAAAATGTAAATTCCGAACAAACAGGAATTGATCCTGGTAGATTAGTAGGTTCTCACACTAGCTCATCATCAGGTGGTTATCAAACTAATAGAGGTGAAGCACAATTAAAAGATGAAACTAGTTATCAGCAAACAAGAAGTGTTTATGAGGAAACTCAACAACAAAGTCCTCCCCCACAAGTAGCAACTCCTTCAGCAGAAGAAGATGCAGCATGTGGGTGTGCTGCATCTGCTGATATGGGTTCTGAATGTGACTGTGCAATGCAGGGAGCTTGTTTATGTGATGGAACATGTAGATGTGGTGCCGATATTTGTAAAGAACAAGTCAGTTCAATGAATTAAATTTTAAAAATATTTTAAAAATAATAATGTGTGCTGGGAGTAACCCTCCTTCTGTTTTCACGATATTTCGCTTTGCAGCCTACCTGAACTTGGTACAGGATCCTTGAGTTCTGTTTGGCTTTGCTCCATGTGGGTCGTCTTTTTCATTCCTTTTATGGAAACCTCAGGTTTTGCCATCATTGTGCGCCATATTGGATTTTTTTCTGTTCCGTTGCCAACCATCTCTGATTATCTATCTCCAGATCACATTTCCTGTATGGAGGGAGGAGTTTCCTCTGCCGTAGCAGCGTGTCGTGCTCCAGCTCACATGAAAGGTGTATTTTTTGATTGAATTTGAGTATTACTTTTCAGGTTTTGTGCCTGTGATGAATAGAGTCCCGTATTCTCTTTTCCATTTTTTAGTATTTTTCAAATCTTTGATGTGTTTTGTTTTAACTGAAAATCCTGTATTTTGGAAAAATTTTTTCCATTCTTTTTTTGAATGAAGATGCATTTGTATTTTCATTATACTTACCCATCTTGCAGTTGCCTTGTTGTCTGTGTAAAAATCAGTTCCACAAAAAAATTGTCCACTAGGTTTTAATTTTTTAAATATTTTCTCTAATGCAATTTCTATTGAATCTGCATAGTATAATGATTCCATCGAAAAAATATAATCAAATTTTTTTCTATATTCTAAAGATTCAATATCTGTATGAATATATTCTTCATTTTCTAAACTTTTTTTCTTTTTTGCCTCTATGATCATTTTTTTACTTTTATCAATGCCTATAGATTTTTTACAATTTTTTTCTTTGGCAATTTTTCTTACAATCCATCCGTTTCCACATCCTACATCAAGAAATGTAAATGGTTTATCAAATGAAATGGTTTGTAAAAATTTTGAGACATTCTTTCCATGTTCTACCTCCATTAATTCTGCCCTTCCATTTTGAGCCCATTTGTCAAAAGTTTTTCTAACTCCGTCCATAGTTATTTGATAAATTCTTTTCAATTATAATCTTGTTCTTACTGATCTTTGATATGAACGACTTGTACGTTTTGTTTATATTTAATTTTTAGAAAATAAATTTGAAGAAAATTGCCTGATGAATCATGTCGAAGTTGTGGTGGAATATTAGTTGAGAAAACTAAATGCTCAATTTGTCTAAAAGCCAATAGTATGATTTGTAAAAAATGTGCAATTTGTACATTGGAGCAATTTCATTTGATATGTATGTCCAAAAACATCAACCGTGCCAAAACTGCGTCCAAAATCAAGTCTGACAACTCCCTAGTTGTCATGGCTTGATTTTATTTCTTACATGATGCAAGTAGAATCAATACTGCCCAAGTTTTAAGTATCAGAAACCTTGATTTTGTGATCTATGGGACAAATTCATGTAGTTTTGGGCTTGTTTGTCCTTCTTTTAATGCCTGTATATGCATCAGCTCAGAGTTCTGATAGAATCTCAATAATTGAGAATTTTGGTGATTATCAACGTGGTGAATCTATGTTTGTTTTTGGGCAGGTGGCACTTGTTGATGATTCATTTCTAATCCTGCAAATCATAAACCCTAATGGTGATTTGTGTCAAATTCAGCAATTAATGCCGTTGGCAAATGGAGATTTCATAACTGATGTAATTCCTCTAAAGGGTCGTGTATGTGGAATGTCTGGAGAATATGAAATTAAATTATTTTATGGAGATTATTCAAAATCTACCACGTTTAATGTTTCATCTGATTCTTTTTCAGAATCAAATAAAGATGAAACAGTTTCTCTAGCTCAAAATTTGTTATCTGAACATGCATCTGTAATAGAAAAATTATTTGATATTAAATCCCCCATATCTAATCAGACTTCAAATAATTTATCAGAATTAGAATTTGCATATGTTGATTTGTGGAATGAATACTATGTAGATGATTTACTCATAGAAGTTGAACCAATGATTAGACCTGCAGTTTCCTCTACATTGGACTCTGTACAAAAATTATTAGATGAAGATGAGATATCATTCAAAGTATCAAAATCAATTAATGATATAATTTTTTCAGCAATATTTTATTATGAAATAGGTGATATTCCAAAAGCAATTAGTTTGTTAACTGATGCATCTGTTGAAATTAGAAACGTAAATCCTGAAAAAACTACTACTACAAGAACTCCTACCTTTGATGAACTAGAAGATACTTTGCTAAACTTGATGAAAAAATCTGATACTATAATGAATAGAATGGTACAAGAAGAAGTTGCATTTATTTTTGCTAGAGGAACTGCTCCAGTTTACTCTGAGGAAATTACTGATTTAATTGATGTATTATCTAAAGCAAGATATCTTGATATTGTATCTAGAAAACAAAGTGACCTTTATCGTCTAGTGCAAAGTGATTGGGAGCGTCTCAAACCCTCATTTGAAACTAAAGAATCAATTGATGATTTACTTGCCTCAAAATCTCGAGTTTCTGAGTTACATCAGGTATCTATAATTTTAAAAAAACTTGATGGGGTTGATAGGTTCATTTCATCTGATTCTAAAGACAACAGTGACCTTGCAAATTTGATAATGTCTGATTGGAAAGCACTTGAAAGTGATTTGGCATTGGCTACATCAGTTGATGATATTATAAAATCTGAATCAAAAATTACTCAAATGGCACAAATAATTGATATTTCATCTCGAATTAGTAAAAGTGTAGAGATTTCACAAGCAAGTAATATTGATTCATCTCTTGTAGATGATTGGAAATTACTTTTAGAGCGAGTTGATAATGCAAAATCAGTTGATGATGTTTTGGCTATTGTTTTAGAATTTGATCAATCCATGTCTGAATTACGTGAAAAAAGAAATCCGTTATTGGTTTTAGAATTCAAATACAATGCCATGAAACAAAAAGCAGAAATTCAAGCTGATCACAAAAATTTGTTTTTAATTGATAATGCTTTGAGCATTTTAGACACTGCAAAACAAATGGAATCTGGTAATCCTTCTATTATGAGAATTGATAGAATTGAAGTTTTACTTACTTGGGTAAGTAGTAAAGCTCCTGAAATTCAAAAAGATTTAGATTCTTACAATAAAGATGCATTTAAGGTTCGGGCAAGTGATATTTTACAAAGAGCAAAATCTTTGGAAAACTTGGTTGAATTGAGTTTAACTAAAAATAGATTCTTACCCCATTACATTGACTTTACTGAAACATTTAATGAAAAAATTGATAATGTTCGCGACTTGGTAATTAAAAATGATCTTGATAAAGCAGACATTTTAGTTCGTGAACTATTTGATGAATGGACTTCAGTATCTGGAGCGTATGCTGATGATCCATTAGGCTCAGAAGTTGGATATACTGCAGATGAAATTAAACGAATCGAATTTCGAAAAACATTAGATACTTTCTCAAACATGGTATCTACTTTCTATAATGCAGGATTTTCTGAATATGTAGATGAATATAATGAAAAAATGGATACTGCAAATGAATTAATTGATATTGCAAATTTTGTAGATACAGAATCTAAAATTATAGAAATTGGTGAATATCTAAGTGAACATTTAGTTCTAAATAATGACAGTATCTTTTATGATATTTCATTTGATTCTGAAAAAGACCGTTGGGTAATTCAAGGTGCAACTGAAAAATCAGTTTTTGATAGACGAGAAAATCTGTATGTGACTGTTTTCAATATGGATGGAACTACTCATAGCAGTTTGGAGTTTACTGATACAAAACAAGGAAATTTTTACACTCAATGGATTGCACCAACTGATCCTGGCTTGTATATTGTTGAATTACAATACAAGGCATCAAAAGCTACTCAGATAGTTCACGTTGAAGAGGAGTTTGATTACGAATATTCTGAATCTAATTTAGATATGGTTGATCTTGCACGTGAATTTGAAGAATTACAATCATTTGCAAAAGAATTTGGTGGTACAAATTTTGATTCCAATCCTAGATTTGCATCTGTAATTGCTGAAATCAAATCTGGATTCACTGATGCTGATTCAAAACGTGTTGATGATAATTTAACTGAATTTAAATTAATTATTGAAAGATACCTTCCGATAAGAAATCCTACTGCACCAATTGAGGCTACATATGATGGGGATAAACTCGTAGTTTCAGGCCGTGTCTTGAAATTAGTCGAGTTTAGTGAGGATCTATTCATTGATGTATATGACCAAAAAGGAGAACTTGTTAAAGAAATTATTCTAAAAGATGATCCTACTGGATTGTTTTCTGAAGTAATATCTCAACCATTTGAATCAGGTGTATATGTTGTTCAACTACAATATCATAATCTGATAGTGACTGATTTCTTTAATGTACGATAACTAGTTTCTTTTTTTAACTAAATTGAATAGTTGTCTTACTGCAAGTTTTGGATGATGTGTTGCCAATTTTAGCATATTTGATAATCCAAAATCTGCTTTAATAAAATCAAGAAATTCTTCAGATTTTAATTCACTAATTATATCCAACTCCTTATCCCATTCTTCATCAGATAATCCAATCCATCTATCTTGAACTTTGCCTGCTGATTTTATTTTTGATTCAATTGATTTTCTCCAATTTTCTTCATATGGTAATAGTGATTCTCTATTTGTTTTTCCAGATTTTATAGCATCAGCTGAGACTTTACCTGCAACTCTGCCAAATTTTATTGCATATCTTATTCCTTCTAGCACTAGTGGGTTTGCTTGTCCTGCTGAATCTCCAACTAGAATCAAATTATTAAAAACTGTTTTTCTTGATAGTCCGTCATTTGGAATTAAACCATAGTGAAATTCAATTGGTGTAATTTTTCCAAGTTTTTTTATTGGCCCTACTTTTGCATCCATTAATTCTTTGAGTCTTTGAGTAGGATCTACATTTGATTCTGGTTTTCCTACGCCTACACCAATTCTTACAATATCATTGCCTAAAGGAAAAATCCATGCATATCCTGCAGGTGAATATTGTTGGCCTACCATTAACCACCATGTTTCAGAATCCACATGTTCTGCTTTTACTTCCCATTCTGCACCAGCTCCAAATCTTTCCCACTGTGTTACGAAACCCATTGCTTTGCAAATAGTTGATGAAAATCCACTAGCATCGATAATAATTTTTGAATGAAATGCAATTTCTCCTTTTGGCCCTGTACCCCTAACTCCAACAATGTCTCCGTTGTCATTTTTGATTACATTATTGATATTAGTTTTAGTGAAAATATCTACACCATCTTTTTGTGCCTTATTTGCTAGCCACCTGTATGTTTTTCTTACATCTAAAACTGCGGCCCTTGACACTGAATCCTTTATTGTAACTTCATTGTTAGGTGAACAAAATGAGAAATTTTTAATTGGATTGTAACAATCCTCTGGAATTCCAAACTCTTTGATATTTTGAATCCAAGTAACACCACTTGTTCTGACAGTTTCAGCAATTGATTCTTCTTTTTCTATTAAAGCTACTTTGATGCCATTTTTTGCTGCAGCCCATGCAGCTGATGATCCTGCAGGTCCTCCCCCAACTACTACTACATCATATTGATTTTCTTCAGACAATTAATCTAATCATTAGTACCTAGGATATAATTTTGAGGGATAATTTGAAAATTATTTTTTTAAAACAGGGTTGCCTGCAGTATCGTTTTCTCTTTCTGAATCAAAGGTTTCCATGTGTGCTGGATCTCTATGCATAAAACTATGTGTTTTTCCTTCTTCTTTTCTACAGAATTTTGAATGAATTGTCTCCTCTATTTTTAAGGTAGTTTCATTCTCATGAAATATTCGTTGTCCACAATCTGGACAAATGAATTCAGGCATATCTCAAGTCTGTATCAAATCTATTTAGATGTTTCAAAATTTTAATATTATTTTAGATTCTCTTTAAACCCAAACTTTAGATGCTCAACATTTTACAACTATTTATGGATGAATCAGAAATTGCATCATTACTAATGTGGTCAGTTGTTACTGGAATTATTATGATTGTTACTGGATTTAGCTATAATGTGTTTTTGAAGAGAAAAAATCAAACGATCTAATTATTTACACCATAATTTTGAAATGATTATCCTTCTGATGCAGTTTTACCGCCATCAACATTTAGGATTGTTCCTGTAATCCAATTTGCTTCATCGGATGCTAAGAATAGTACTGCATTTGCAATATCTTCTGGTTCTCCAATTCTTGCTAGTGGTAATCTTTCTTCTAGTACTTTTCTTGCTTGAGGATCATCAAGATATGGTTTAATCATCCCTGAATTAATAATTCCTGGATTAACACAATTACATCTAACATTTTTTCTTGCATACTCTACTGCTAGTGATTTTGTAAACATGGAAATTGCTGCTTTTGTAGATGAATAAACTGCAAGATGAACCCTTGGAATTGCTCTCTCACTTGATATTGAACCAACATTTACAATTGCTCCACTTTTTACCTCAGACATTTTTGAAAGAACTGCCTTTGTCATGTGAAATACTCCTAACAAGTTAACGTCAATGAGTTTTTTTATTTCCGAATCTTGCATTTTGTGAAAATGTACAGGATCATTGATTGCTCCTGCATTATTTACTAAAATATCGATTTTTCCATACGTATCCATTATTTGGTTAACTGCTTGTTGTGTTTGTGATTCATCAGTCAAATCACATGTGACTGATGCAGTATTCTCTTCGTTTCCTATCTCTTTTCTGGATTTTTCTAAACTATCCAAGTTTCTTGCAATCATGATAACTTTGGCACCTTCTTCTGTGAATCTCTTTACAATCCCTTTTCCAATATCACTTGATGCTCCAGTGACAATTGCTACTTTATTATTTAATCTCATATAATCATACAATTAACATCGTTTATAGAATTTTTGCTGGATTTCATTCGTAAATTTGATTTTATTTTGATTCATTAATTTTTTTAATATATTCAATTATTCCCGTGTAATCCATATTTCCCAACCCTTCATTAATTGCATTTTCATAAACTTGTTCTGCTTTACTGATCATTGGCAATTTTACTCCTAAATTTTTTGCAGTACTAGTCATGGTACTGATGTCTTTTTTTAAATTTGCAAGAGTAAAAGTTGCATCATATTTTCCTTCAATCATTTTGTAGGCCTTTTTTTCACTCATTCCAGTTTTAAAATATGTAGAGTTTAAAATTTCTAGAAATATTTTTGGGTCCACATTTGATTTTTTGAGTAAGGTAATTCCTTCTGATAATGCTAATGCAAGCATAGTAATTTGTAAATTCATGGCTAATTTTACTGAATGAGCAATTCCATTTTCTCCTAGGAAAAATACTTTATTTGCAATTTTCTCAAAGATATTTTTGCAATTCTCATAACTACTTTTATCCCCTGAGACCATCATAACTAAATTACCTGAAATTGCAACATTTGGTCCTCCCATTACTGGCACATCTAATTTGTAAATTCCCTTTTCCTTGAATTGTTTTGTAATCTTTATTGATTCCATTGGATCAATTGTACTCATATCTGCAACAATTAATTTTTCATGTTTTCCTTGTATGATTCCATCTTTTTCAAAAGAAATTTCTTTGACTGCCTCTGCGTTTTTTACTATGATTATCACAAGTTCAGAATTTTCTGCAACATCTTTTGGAGATGAGAAAATTTTTACTCCTTTATTTTTTAGAAATGCTGTTTTTTCTTTTGTTCTATTGTATGCTGATATTTGAAAACCTGAATTTAACAAATGTTCAGCTACTGCACTTCCTAGCATTCCTAATCCTATAATTCCAATTTTATTCATATTGTTTCTCTTTTTGATATTGATTCTTTAATGACGTTCTTCATCTTGAATTTCCCATTGTTTATTTCCCAATCTTGATACTGCAAATTCTATTTGACCAATTGTTTTTTCACCTTTCTTTACTTTGGCAAAATCAAATTTTTTCATTTTGAATAATTTTTCTTCTGGTCTATATCCTCCTTCTATAACTTTGACTTTGAATCTTTTACTTGCTTTTATGATTAATTTTCTTGCATTTTGCACATCTCCAACCCATGAAAACATTTCAAAATCTCCAAAATTTTTTGTAGTAATGGTATATCCATATAATCTTGCTTCAAGTTTCATTTTTTGAGATTTTGCTTTCTCATTTAGCCATGCAATTACTTCTTCTCCATGATCTTTTTCAATTCCAAAAGTTTCTGAATCTTTCATATACTAAAATATAGAATATTAAACAATAATAATCATTTTCAAAGGACTGTTAAACTAAAATATTGATTATGCCTTGAAATTTTATGCTTACCATTGACTGTACTGATGTTTTATCGATAAAAAATGAATTACTAGTGTATGTATCAGACCAAGTGTCTGCAATCCCTACTTTGAAAAATCATCAGTTTATGCTTTCAAAATTTGATGATGATGAAATACTTGATGCAAATATTGTAATTACATCAATTAAGGATTTTCTTGATTCAATTGGTGAGAATAAAAATTTTGCAGTAATTTGTAATCATGAGGTTATTAGTATTACATCTATTTCTGGCAAAACAATAGAACGAGAAACTCCTTCCCCTCCACAAGAAATGTTTTCATGTACTCATTGTGGATTTGTAACAAAATATCAAGTTGAATTAACCACTCATATGAGAATTCATTATTTGTGATTTCATTTCAGATTTGTTTTTATGATTTTCAACAGGATCTTTATAAACACTGATTACTCAAATTTATTGTGACTGATTCTTTAAGAAATAAAGTTACCAAAGTTTACTGTGAAAGATGTGATCTAATTTTTGAATCACGAGAAAAATTTGATGCACATTTTGATAGACATTCCTCAAGTATTCCATGTGAAGAATGTCCTATTGATACAGTGATTGCAAAATTTGTAAATTTGTTTAAACGAAAGTCATCTCGTAATTTGGAATAAGTTTTTTTAACTCATTTTATCAGAATTTGATATGAATAAAAAAGGAATGATGATGGGCATAGTTGTTGTAGCAATTATTGCAGGCATTGTAGCCTCTGTATCATCTCCTTCTTCTGAAACTGTAAATCTTGATATGAGTAGAACTCATGGTACTATTTCTACTGCTATGGGGTCTCCGATTTTAGGAAATCCTGATGCTCCAATTACTATTGTTGAATTTGGTGATTATCAATGTCATCAATGTTATAATTGGTTTCATAATACAAAACCTTCAATTGAACAACAATACATTGAATCTGGAAAAGTTAATCTTGTTTTTGTTGATATGGCATTTTTAGGTAGGGATTCTCCAAAAGCTGCACAAGCATCATACTGTGCAGAAGATCAAGAAATGTATTGGGAATATCATGATCTACTTTACACTTCACAGGAATCAAAAATTGATAACGGATGGGCAAATTCTGAAAGACTAAAGGCATTTGCATTTAGTTTGGGACTTGATATGGATCTCTTTGAGAGCTGTCTTGATTCTGGAAAATATTCCAAACGTGTTTCATTTAACACTCAACAAGCAAAAGAGCATGGTGTTCGAGGAACTCCTGGATTCTTTGTGATAAATTCTGAGGGACAACAGCAAATTAGTGGTGCACAACCCTTTTCTGTTTTCAAACAAATATTGGATTCTATGATCTAATGATACAAACACTCAAACTCGTATTCTCAAATCCCAAATATCTAATTATATCATCTGTAATTTTTGCATTCATGTTGGTTGGACTGTTAATAATGTCTGAATACATATTCTTGGAGCCATATGTTGTTAGTCATATTCCTTCTGGAACTGAATTTGGATTTGTATTAATTGTAATAATTTCTTCATTATCTTCATTGGTTCTTCCTATGAATATATTTCGAATAAATATTCTCAAAAGCTCAAAACAAAAAATGAGTGGTGGTGTGTTTGGTTCCATAATTGGAGCTGCTGCTGGTGCTTGTAGCTGCGGTCCTATTGGATTTGCAGTGATTTCTACATTTGGTTCAGTTGGTGCTACTGCTACAGCATTTTTGACAAATTATGAGATTCCAATTAGAATAATTGCCATTGTCATTTTGATTATTACCTATTTTACAACTGTAAAATCCCTTAAAGTTGAATGTAAAATCAATTCCTGAGTTAGATTCATTAGAAATTACCCTTTAGGCAAATTTTTACAACCCTTGACTCTATCATGTAGTCTTTCAAATTGTTATTGTGACATTCATTTATGTTCCAATTAGACCCAGCAGGAGAGATCCTGATGCCGATGAAATCGAAGATGCTGAAGATTAGCGTCTTTTTCCTCTTTGTATTGTAACTAGTCTAAATTTCAAATTTTGTAATGTTGGGATATTTATTTGCCCATTTTTTGATTTAATTTAATGCAGAATTGGAATCTTATTTTTGGAATTTCAATAATTTCTAGTCCAATTCTTTTTGCAATGATCGCATTTCCTGACTCTATTGCTTGGAGCTGGAATGAAGGTCGAGGTGGTTATCTTTTTGCATTAATCTTTGTTGTAGCAGAATTAATTGGTCTTCGAATTATTATTTCTAAAAAACGATTACTGACAGTAATCCCAATGGCCCTACTCACCATTGGATATCTGATATCATTAGAGTACGGTTTAAGAGACCACATTATTGCATATGGTGAATCAATTGACATTCCATTGATCTTTTCGTTTACGTGGATGTGGGACTTTATTGTAATGGCAATTTTTATTCTTGCAGCACTGACTGTTTTCTTTGGTAAGCGATGGATTAGAATTGCACCAGCTGCTCCAATATTTCTTACAGGTACTGCGATAATTTTATCCCTTGATGCATTTTTTCCATACGATACACTTGGTCCTTTACAATACATTGTTCCATATTTTGTTCAAGCAAATGTTTGGGTGATTACTACACTAGAACTTGGAACTGCAGTAGCTCGAGATAATGTAATGTTTTTGCGTGGTGATCATGGGTCAATGGCTTTGCAAGTATTTTGGCCATCAGCTGGCGTTCATAGTATAATCATCTTCTCTTTGGTAATTGGAGCATTTATGTTAAAGATGAATATTCCAAGAGCTCGAAAATCCGTATATTTTATTTTAGGGATTATTGGCACCATTGTAGTTAATCTGATTCGAATTTTTTCATTATCATGGTATGCACTAAAAGTAACTACTGACCCTGTTGCATGGGAGGAATATCACAAGATTGCAGGCGAGATAATGTTCTTGCCGTGGCTATTTGCATTTATTTTGATTGTAATTGTTATAGAATCACGGAGGCTCAAAAAGAAAGAATCAGAAGGAAATATTCCCCCTAAAAATAATTCGTAATATCACTTTGCCCTTGAATTTCTGATAACTCTGAGACTTTAACCCCTAATCTTCTAATGGTGATGGTTTGATTTTCTAGTGCTTCAACTAGGAGTTGTTTTGCATTTTTTTCTAATTCTTTTAACTCTGTAGTTGGATTTCTAAGCATTCTTGATTTTGATTTGTTTGATAAATCTGATTGAACAAAATGAATTCCAACTGATTTGAACATTTGATTATTTTTTCTAACTACGTTATGCACTTCTTTACATAACTCTTTGATATTATCTGATAGAAATGAATAATCTTTTGAATCTTTTTTTAGTGTTACAATTTTACTGTATTGGATTCTTGCATCTTTTTCTTTTACTGGTTCATTGTCAATTCCTCTAACTGCATTGTAGATGTAAGTTCCGCTTTTTCGCCCAAGTTTATTACTTAATGTAAAGACATCTAAGTTTTTTAGATCTTGAATCGTTTCTATTTTCATTTCTAAAAATATTTTTTCAGTCTTTCCACCAATACCTGGAATTGTTCTAATTCTTAATTGTTCCAAAAATTCTTCAACTTTTTCAGGTGTTACAATTGTTAATCCATCTGGTTTTTGATAATTTGATGCAATTTTTGATATTAATTTATTTTGAGAAATCCCAATCGAACAACTGAGTTTTAATTTATCTCTAATTGAATTTTTAATTTGTTGTGCTAGGTGACTTGCTTTGTTAAAATCACCTTCAACTCTTTTTGTAATGTCTAGATATGCTTCATCTCTTCCTACATATTCAAAAATATCTGCCTCTTTTTTCATAATTTCCATTGCTTTTTCAGAGATTTCTGTATAATATTCAAAGTCTACTGGTAGAAAAACTGCATCACTTCTTTCCTCAAGTCTTTTTTTTGCAAATGTTATTGGGATTCCGGATTTTGCTCCATATTTTCTTGCAGTATAGTTTGCAGTAGCAATTGCCCCACTGTCTCCACCTCTGTCTGAAAAAACACAAACACAGACTGGTTTTGTTTTTAATTCAGGCGATCTTACTTCTTCACATTGTGCATAAAAATAATCAAAATCAATGTGGAAAACGATTCTTGTTTCCAATGTGACTCTTTGTATTTTTGATTATTACAATATTGTGTATTCATCTAAATAGCTATTCATTTTTATTGTTTTTATGGAATCCCCAATTTCAGCTGATGATAATGGAGTAAAATTCAAACCTGAAAATATGGAACGAGAAAAACTCTATCATTGTATTTTCAAAAATAAAGCGATGCTTGGATTCAAAGATTCTCAAGATGTTCTAAATTGTTATGAAATTGAAGAACAAAATCTAGTTGAAGAAATTAAAAAATGTAATACTAGTGAGGATCTTGAAATATTCTTTGAAAATTATATAAAATCACAAAACCTGAAAAATTAAATAAAAGCGAAAGAGTGTTTTGTTAATACAGGAATTTTAAATTGAGTGACCCAAAAAAATCAAAAGACGCAGAAGATATTTTATCTGATTTTGAATCTAGAACTAAACC